>Ga0208264_1000039_pt1 | contig 108073 bp, 86 predicted proteins | sample LakWasMet31_HOW6_2_FD_183873 | JGI IMG/M metagenome (GOLD analysis project Ga0208264, IMG submission 183873) | Freshwater sediment methanotrophic microbial communities from Lake Washington under simulated oxygen tension - Sediment Metagenome... | ecosystem: Environmental > Aquatic > Freshwater... | reverse complement strand
TTAGCCCTTGATCAGTTTTAGACGTATTCAGTTCTGGAAACAAGAGGCCTTTCTCACCATCACTGTCATAACGCGAGCCTGAAATTAACATGTCCAAACCATTATCGAACTGTTTTCCGAAACTGATACGTTCCTGATCCATGTTATAGCTGGCAACTCGTCCGGATAACTCGACACCCTTGCCAGGGTAATCGGAACCAGATTTAGTGATGACATTAATAACACCAAAAAAGGCATTATTGCCATAAATCGCAGAGCCAGCGCCTGGCAGATATTCCACCCGATCAATCAAATCCACATCAATAGGAAACTCGGTTCCCAAGGGCCCCTGATCATAGGTAGCGTCATTTAGACGATAACCGTCCAGCAACACTAATACCCGTGTATTTAAATCGCCAGGCACGCTGAATCCTCGTGCACCAACGTGACTGTAATTTCTATCGCTATTCATATACACGCCACGGACACTTTGTAGAATGTCGCTTAAGGTCCGATAGCCAAAGTCTTTTATGTTTTGAGCTGTTATAACAGTTAACGCTGTTGGGGCATCGGATTTTTTTTGGGTAAATTTCGATGCGCTGTACACATTAATATTCAGCAGCTCTTCGATCGATAGCTCAGTTAAATCAATATTTTTTTCGGCAAAAGCAACCATCGGCAACAAACACAGTAAGGGTGTTGAGATGAGCCATTTAAATATGACATTAACTAACCAATCAATACGGGCAGCAGTAAACCTCATGCTCTCTTGATTTTACTATTCGTTGAACCTTGTAAAAGGTTAAAAAGCGATGAAGGAAATACAAATTTCGTAATTTCGACATTGAGTTGTTTCTTTAACATAACAAAATCCTGTTGGCTTACAACTAAGCGGGTTGTATTTTTTTACTGACTAAACAATATCAATTAGGGGATGTGCCAAGCCAAGCTACCTATATCCAGTTGAGTATTTGTAAAACCAGTCGTTACAAAAATAGTACATATATGATGAATAACCAGTTTATTTACCATCTCTGATGATATTAGGTACACAGTTCAGTTTTTGAATTAGCATGCTCACTTGGAACACCTTGACGATAATTAGTCGTTTCCCAGAATTATCTTTTTTGTTTAGCATTGTTGTTCTTTTACAATGATCATGGGGCTGAAATGCTGGATGGGCGCATAGTTGGCATTCATAAAAATCGTTATCTGACAGGGTGTTCAAAAAAATCATCCGTGTTGATAAAGTTAGCATTGATAAATATGGTCGGACGATTGGTGACTTATTGTTCGCGATCTGGATGTCAAGTAAGAACAAGTTCGACTCGGTATGGCTTGTTCAGGTTAGAAGCGGAAGCGCGTCAAGCAAACCTTGGCTTATGGCCTGACCCGGCTTCGACGCTACCCTGGGAGTTTCGCAACAAAGGTGAGCAGTTTTACACGCTAGGTGGCACAGCGCCATCCATAATATAAACCGGCAACCCCATGAATGGTTCATGCGGAAAAAACGTTTCTGTAAACAGATGGCATCGAGTGAGGAAGCCATCCGTTACCTAACTTAGTGTAGGTTATCTCGGCCAGATAAAGATGGTGCCGGCAACCCTGCAAGGGCCTATTTGGAAAGGTGGTAAAGTAGGTTTGTTTCTGATCTTGCCCTACTGGGATACCAACCCTAATCCCTCATTACACATCGACCAAATCGCATGACGCATATGCACAATAAGATTGCCCCGTCCCTTTTTGAGGTATCAGCTGAAGTCGAAGGTTATTTAACCGCGATGCTGGCAAGTCACAGTAAACCGCCAAGCGCTTTGGCAGTTCAGTTATTTATTGTCTGCATTAATCATCAAATCGAAGCAGTGTAAAAATATCGGCCTGATAACGGTCGATCTCGTACCGAATGCACAGCTCCATCAACACCTTTATTTTCAGTCAGGCGCATAAACTCACAAGTACCAAAGGCATGGCGAAGCATGCGAGGCGTTTAATAATTGCCTGTGTAATCCTTTTTTCCTATTTCTACGCCATTATGGCGCAGTATCGCGTAAGCAGTGGTAAGGTGAAAATGGAAGTTGGGCAGCACAAAATCGAATAAATAAGCTTTACCCAAAAAGCTGAGTTCTCTGCTACCGAATTTCAATGTGATTTTGCGATCTTCACTGCCGTCGATTTGTGATGCACTTACGCTTTGTAAAAACGCCAGCGTCTTGGCAATACGGGCTTGCAAATCGGCAAAAGTGGTTTCGTTATCTTCATAGCTTGGCACATCAATGCCAGCCAGACGGGCAGCACAACCTTTAACCATATCCGTTGCAATTTGGACTTGTCGACTAAGTGGATACATGTCAGGCGCTAAACGCGCATTGACAAAAATTGCAGGATCAATTTTCTTCGTTTCGGCATGGCTTTCCGCCTTTTTGAGTATCTCGGATAGATTCTCTAACATACGGACGAAATGTGGGATAGAGGCTTGGTAAAGAGTTAGTGGCATATAGATTACTCCAGTGAATGGGTTGGATTGCTGTCAACGCTTAATTAACAATCATAAGATACAACGTCTTGATGGTTAAGCGGGTTTGCAGCTATTATAAACATTACACTAAAATGATTGAGATTACACCATGCAAATATGGGTTGATGCGAAGGCTTATCCGAAAACAATCAAGGATATTTTATTTCTGTGGGTGGAGCGTATTGAACTTATTATCTTAGTAACTAACCAATATCGACAGAATCAGCAATTGGGTTATATCAAGGTTTTTCAAGGAATATTCCGGCGTAAATACTGCCGTTAACAAAATCGTCAAAGAACTAACTATCGCTGATTTGGTTAAAGCTCAATAGTGACTACTTTCAAGCACATCATTGTTGTCGGCATATGCATTAGTGGTCTGTCTGGTTGCGCCACGTTTAAGACGCTGGATTCTCATTTACCCTTAAGCCAACGCATGTTCGTATATAGTGGAACTCGGCTGGATTGGGCGGCATTAACAAATAACGACGCCGATCTCAGCAAATATAAAATAGCCCCGCCCTGTTATCCCTTAGCTGATCTGCCTTTAAGTTTTACATTGGATTCCCTATTTTTACCAATAGCCATCTATGCTGAAATTTTCCACTAAACGCAATTATGCTTATGATCTGAATTAGAAACTACCGGAGATGCTTAATGATTCAAGCAAAAATTTCCGGCATCTATTACCAAGATGAATAAGCTCCCGCCCTTAAAGCGTCCAGTTTGCCCCCCAATTCAGTTAACTATAAACTGGTTCTTGACATGACGACTATCCCGTTCCGGGGCAGATTGAGTGATATAGTGCCGCGACTGGAGTTAGGGTCATTACCAAAATTACCTACGCCGTCACCGCCAAACTCCTGACCATCGCTATTAAATATTTGACTCCATGTTCCGGTTTCTCCATTGGTATTAACCCAATATCCGTACATATCATTACCTGAATAGTTGCCAGCAACAATCAAGACATCCGCATTCCATTTTCGTTTAAAAGCAAACCAACCATCCGCCGGATAATGCAACCAGTTAAACTCATTACCGGGTTGCATCAAAGGATTGTAGGTCTTTTTTATAGCAATCAAACGCATAAACATGCGTTTAAATGCGGGTCCAGGGCCGCTATTTTCCAAGGCCCAATTTAAGATATTCTCGAACCGTGCATCGTTAAACGCCCCTTCCATGGCAAATTCGTCACCCATGAAAAATAGCGGTATGCCGGGTACAAAAAAGCTCAGCGCGTACATCATTCGGGCTTTTTTTCCCGACCAGTAATCACCGCGCCAACCATTGAATTCAGAGATCGGATAAAATTTATTCGGCGTGTTATTGCCGTCCCACCAGCATTCGTCATGATTATTTGCATAGATCACTCGATTGTAGCTGTTTTGATAATTGCCGCCGGTGATGGCACTGGCCAATTGATCTTCTACACCGCTGGCAAAGGGCCATAGTACGTTTTGCAAGCGTTTGCGGAAATTGAACCAGTGTGCATCGAAGTTTTCATAACTAATCATCCACTGCGCATTGTCGTCACCACCAGGTATATTCCAATGTTCACAAATCAAAATCTTTTCCGGATATTGTTGTTTTAGCTGCCAGGCAATTGAGCGTAACACTTCTTTACCGCTATTTAAGCCTGCGCCCTGATTCTTATTGACAATCTGAGAAGTAAAATCAAAGCGCAAGCCATCGAAGTGTAATTCTGAAAAGTAATAGTGACAGCTATCTTCGATATATTTCTGCACTTCATATTTGGCCCAATCCGGCGCATCGCCAAACGATCCACCCGCCTGGTTGTCTGCTTGTTCGCCGCTAAAGTAAATGTTTTGGGTGAATGAATCATAATTCCATAACGGCCCAGAATCCCCAACTTGACCAATATGGTTGAATACTACATCGGCGATGACCGCAATATTTCGGTTATGCGCCTCATTGATAAACTCTTTCAACTCATCGTAGGAACTGCCATTGCCGTTAACGTTGCCGTAGGACGCTTCAATTGCAAAAAAGCTGACAGAGGAATAACCGATATAATCATCCCCATTGAATTCATTAACGGGCAAGAGTTCGATAGCATTGACGCCTAGCGATTGGATGTAATCCAATTTGTTTTTGAGTTGCTTAAAATCACCTTTGCGCTTTTGATCCCATTCAAAATGGTAATTGTTACCCTGCGGATCTAACCAGTCACCATCGCCCCGACCTTGATAGGCTCCTTGAAAGAGTTGGTATATAACCAAAGCATCAAAATTTGCCGGTTTGAAATGCGCATCCGTCCAGTTAAACCTGTCGGGATCTTTGTAAATACTATAACTGACGCTATTGTTTAATGCTCTTGCATAAGGATCGATCCGGTACTTGATCGTATTGTCTGGAAAAGTAATTTTAAACCAATATCCGTCACCATCTTGCAGGGGGAAATTCGCATCCGCAGGCAGCGACCAGTAACCTGAGATAGGGGTGTTTTTGTAGGTTATCGTAGAGGAAACCAAGTTAATCGGAAATGGCAAGGCGTTTCGATCCTGATCAACCAGTTCCACCGCTTTGGCATTTGGGGCCCATACAGTTAATGTTTGCATCATTATCCTCATTCGCTCTAAGAAGCTGGCACGACTATAACTGCGGCAGCGTCTGGGTTAAAAAATCAACTAAAAAACCAGGAAGGGATTCTATAAAGCAGTTTGTAACTACTGTATATTTCTAGTTTTATGATAACCCCAATTTTCAAATAATTTCAGTGAATTATTAGCCTTGATTTTTTCTGAACTGCCACGATTTTACAAAAGGGCCTGGACAACCCAAACTCGCTTAAAATTTGATTCATGCAACATCGCCCTGATGTTTGGACATCAGCGGCGATTATCTTTGGCTTTGATTTACTTTTCATCCCTTCGAATCAATGCCCGCCAGAGCCGAGCCCTGTCCGTGTTGGATAGATGTCGCACCTGTTTGGCTATCGCTTCAACGGCTAACTGGAATTCGCTCTCGCTGAGATTGCTGTCAGGGTTTTCTGGTCTGGGAATTAAAGCACTTGCTCTGGGGGATCTCAAGGTTAAGACGGGTCTGTCGAAACTGAGGGCTTTGGTGATTTCATTGGAGGGAGTCAATTCAACTTTGACTTCAGTTATCGCAGCCTCTTTTATGTTGGTAAACTTGCCTTCAATAATAGACTGAGTTTTACGGGGCATTTTTGGCTGTTGCTGTCTTTCCATCAGTTTATCTATGCGTGCCACTACATCGACAGGACGAGAGTTCTTCCCGGCGATTTCTTTGTATACTTTGAGTGCCACCGGTCGGTTACGTGGTTCGGCCAAAGCAAGAGCCGAAGACCAGGCAATTCCTTCAATCGCCTTGGCTTCAAAGAAATCCGCCACTTGAATCATTCTGTTCACGGTTTTACCCGGTAACTCCGACAATATTGTCGTGGATATGAATTCACCAAACCTGCGGTCATTTTCCCCAAACTTGATCCGAATTTCACGAAGTATCTGACATTGCTGCAATCGGCCTTGAATGATATGTTGCTCAGTTTTGCTATAGTTGGCCACAAGCTCCTGAGGCGTCATTTTTTCCAAATCACTCCGGTTTAACTCAAGTATTTGGATAACAGGGTTGGCAATCTGATGAGCGGAGGAGAAGTTCGTCAAATTTGATAATGAGGCGCTGCTCTTAGAAGCTTTAGTTTTAATGGGGTTGGACACTCTGTATGTGTTGGTTTTTTTAGATACTGCGTCAATATTTTTCATGAATTCACTTTAAGTACGACTTTTAAATAGTTATACCTCTCGCTAATTAAGATTAGGTTTAGGAGTAGGCGGTAACCAGCTGATTTGTTTATAATCACCCCATGTCAAATCGTTACCACCTAACACAACAAGAACTCGGCAAGCTGGAATATGAGCATCGCCACACCAGCGACAATAGGTGGGCTCTATTATCCATGCCAGATTTTCCAGGAGTAAAAAACACAACCATTGAAATGCCGAATGTGTGCTTTTTAATGATCGATTTAAAATTCATTACTTGATTTCAGGTTATGTAAATGAATTTAGTACCGCTATGTCGGCCGAACAAACATCGATAGCAATTATAAGTTATAACAACCGCTTGGAAACAACTGGTTGCATAAACCTGCCAAAATGGTTTTTTTCAACCATTCAGCGTTTAATCGGCAATTTAAATTCAGTTGTTTTAAAACATTACCCTATGAATAGATTGATATTTTTGTTATTAAATTGTCTGGCATGAAAATCGCTTAATTGTTTATAACCTACAAAACCAGGCTAAAGTTGCCGTTTTGGGGTTAATTCAACTTTAGAGAGATAGTCCATGAAAAAGCATTTCAATAAGTTAGCAATATTCACCGCATTAGTTTTAATTTCATCCGTACCATTCTCGAATGATGTGTTTGCGGACCCTGAGAAAAAAGCAAAACCTGCATTAATCTCTCACCAAGATAACTCAGTCGACGGCAGGGCTTCAAAATCAGACCAACAAACCGCATCAAATACTTAAAACTAGAATGGTCAATGCCCGTCGTACTGATCGTCGATCGCATCTAGTGGTGCGCAGATGTATATAAATATTTGATTTCGGGTTTATGCCTAACTATGTACTTCAAATTAAATCTGCAATACATCATGAATCGAATTGATAATTTAAACAAACATCGACTAATTGCTTTTATATTGGCGCTGGAAGTATCCATTTTCTGGGCGGATTACGTGACTGGTCCGCTTGCACCTTTTGAGCATCTTTACATTGTGCCGATTTTGATTGCGGCATTTTTTTTAAATTCACAATGGGCTTACTTCATAACTCTGATGGCAACATTGGGCGGAATTCCCATATTTCTTAAGTTACTTGACGAATTTAACCTGACGCCGGTATTGCTGGATTTTATTTCTAAGGGAACTATCTTTTTTACTATTGCATTCCTGGCTAAGCGCTTACGAGAACTATTAAACAAACTTCACGGATTGGCCAGTGTAGATTCCCTTACCAAAGCAAACAGTCGACGCCATTTTTATGAAACAAGTACCGCCGAGATTGCCCGATCCTATCGCTATAAGCATCCTATCAGTATCGCTTTTATTGACCTGGATAATTTTAAAGAGGTAAACGATAAGCAGGGGCATGATAAGGGTGATCAATTGCTGGTAGAAACAGCATCCACTATAAGGGCTGATTTACGCGAAGGTGATTTGCTAGGCAGACTGGGCGGTGATGAATTCGGTATTCTGTTGGGCCAAACAGACCAGAAGCAAGCAAAAATCATCCTTACTCGAATGAGAGAAAATTTGCTCAATGCTATAGCGCCCTTTGAAACAAAAGTCACTTTCAGTATTGGTGTGGTCACCTATTTGGCCGACAAGCAAATCACCATTGATGACCTGTTAGCGCTTGCTGATAATGCGATGTATGCTATTAAAAAGTCTACTAAAAACGCTATACGATCCATTATTGCATAAAATTTATGCACTACTAAAACGGATTGGCAATCGATTTGATATTTCACGGTCTGAGGCATTGTGAAGCTGGGTTAGAATTACGAGCTGAATGTCCTGACACGCAACGAAGACCATCAGCATACGTTTGTAATCAGGCGATGTAATCAACTTATTCGAAACTTCGTACAGCACTTCAGTCAAGCCTTAAGCCCAAAAGACGAAATATCGTTACACGTACGAAATTTCGTGTCGCCACTAAAGCTAAAACTGCTTCGTGATTATTCTGATCGCAGTTTATTATGTCACATGCAATTGATTTTTATAGATAATATATCCATGCGCGTGTTTTTCTCAATTTTGGCCCGAATGTTGATCTATTTTAAGTAAGCCGTTGATTTTGTAACGGTGATGATTAAAACAACATCGCTCTAACAATTGTAGGAAATACTCATGAAAACTTCACACACACGCCATTAATCAACCCGTAAACAAGTCAGTTTCCGCAACACGCCGGCGCCACCTGGGTTGGCAAGTTGGTCTTTGTCTGGCATTACTCACCGGAACTGCCGCCGCTGACAATGATTCAAAAATCGCTTTTAATTTTACCGAGGTAGCTAATAATAACGATTTAGCATTCACCCAATTATTGGGTATTAACAATAACGGTCATATTGCTGGGTATTTTGGAGATGGAACTATCGTACCAAACCATGGCTTTACTTTGGATCTACCGGATAATTTCATCGACGAAAACTTTCCGTCCGCTGCCCAAACTCAAGTTATTGCAATCAATAATTTAGATCAGAACGCTGGGTTTTATGTTGACAAAAATGATAAAACTCACGGTTTCAGCTTCATCAATAATGCGTTCACCACGATTGATGTGTCAGAAAGTGAGTTCACTCAGATTTTGGGATTAAATGATTTGGGTCAGATGGTCGGATATTACAGCGATGTTCGCACTGGTGCCACGAATCAAAGACCATTTGTCCTTCTAGCAAATGGCGATTTTAATAATGTACCATTTCCACGCATAGTTAAGAATATTCGTATCATCAATGCCCAAGCCACGGGTATTAACAATGCTCAGGTAATATGTGGTTTTATGGTTGATCAGAATGGCAACAACTATGGTTTTGTCTGGGATCAAAAAACTACTGTGTCGAAACGCCTGCAATACCCCAATGCTAATTTCACTCAAGCGTTAGGTATCAACAATGCTGGGCAGGTAGTTGGGGTGTATTCGAAAAACGGCGGAAAAGATACACATGGCTTCGTTTATAAACAAGGTAAGTATGTGCGTATAGATGAGCCTAAAAGCAAAAATCACAATGCTACCCTGATTAACGGAATTAACGATCGTGGCCAAATCGTTGGGTTTTACACCAATAACGCAGGTGATACCGTGGGCTTTTTCGGTAACCCGACAATTTCACTTTGGTAACTTTCATGCTCAAAATCCTAACGTAGCCACCGATTTGGCTACATTAGGATGCTAGTATTAAAGCCGGACATTTTGTAATTAAGAGTAACTATTTTCGCTAACCTAGTTATCGTTTAGATCCCGAAACCCATACTGCTAACTTGTTGTTTAATATGATCGATATCAACGTCGATTTTGATTCCGACCAACAGATACCCAGTTACAGAACGCGCGGTGGGTATATACTGAATGGCTCACTCTTTGTTGCTGAACCTCCATGTCATTAACACCGCTCGATACCTTAACAAATCAATAATTTTGGAGATAACCATGAAGACCCCATTCCTAAGTGCGCGAATGTATGCGACTATTATATTTACCGTTGCAACGAGTCTTGCCCAAGCGGCAAGATTCTCAACTTTACCGTTGGCGTTCCCGATTGGCTCCACCTTCGATCTGAACGCGCCGGGAGGTATTTGCATTACGGCAAATGAGTGCACCAATGACGTATTCATCTCCAACTTCCAGTTAATCAACTTGACCAATAGCAGAAGTTGGGAGGATGAAACATTTACGGCTACTCTCTCGGCCTCGTTTGTTGATCCGATCACGTTGGCACCAACCGGCACAGCCAGCCTTTCGTTGCTTCCCGGTACTTTCTTCACCGTCAGATTGTATCCATTTAATATAAGTCAAGACCATACAGGCGCCTATGCCGAAATTCTGATTTCAGCGTCTTTTCTAGGAGCGGATAGTAACGGTAATGTCATAAAAGTAAGTTATGATCCAAACTTGGCCTCCATGGGCTTTGTTGGCATCAACCCGGTAATCGGTGGCTACAATATTAGCAATTCATTCTCCATGCTTACACAGATCTCGGTTAACGGCACACCGATCTCCGTACCAATTTTCAAGGCTACATTCGCTACCTCACCGCCAAACGGTATCCCAGAGCCTACTACAGCTTTGATGCTGATGCCGGGCTTGCTGGTTTTAGCGGCGCAACGCCGTAGTCGTTCTATTTAGTAGTTTGTGAATGGTGTTTCAGATGATAACCATTGCCCAGATGGAGCCCATTGGTAATGCTTATTTAGGGGCCAGCAAGTTATACCAATTCCAATAAGTTCACAAACTACCCCTTATCCAACGGGAGAAGGTTGGGATGAGGGTTTTAAATAAAAAACTAATTGGGATTGCTATTAATTGATCTTGCCCGGATATAGCGTAGACTCGGCTAAGAGAGTAATCTCTAATTCCTGGGAAAACCATGCAAACCCAAAAAGAATCAACTACTGCGATAGTGCGAAACAAAGATCCAGGCCAGCCCTTCAAAGATCAAAAGCTACAACTGGCAGAAATGGCTCGACTTAAACGAGAAAATGCCCGGATTGAAGAAGTAGCCTTTTTAATAAAGGCGGGGGTTGGAATTCGGTTCAAAGTGATGTTTCAAATATTCTTTTATCATTTCCTCTGTCATCTGGCCTACCGTCGCACAGAAATACCCTCGCGCCCAAAAATGTTGACCCCCAATATCGCTTTTTTAAATGCGGAAACTCTTCAAACATATAACTGGCAGTCCGCCCTTTGATTCTTCTCATGATTTCGCTCTGCGCCAAATTGGGTGGCGCACTCACTAATATATGGATATGATCTTTACTCACTACTCCCCGAATAATTCGGATTTCAAACGCCTCGCCTGACCAGGTATTATCAAAAAACTTGACCACCAATTCCGATGACTTTGACCACCCCAAAACTTCGAGGTGGTCAAAAGAGCCCCCAATGACGATATTCGGATTCGTAATGGTGTTCTTGATGAAATATATCAACATTCTAACTGGATGGTGCTGGGTCAACACTTCCATTCATCAGCCGATTAATGCTACTTATCAGTGCCTTGATTGAAGCGGTAACAATATTGCTATCCATGCCAACCCCATAATATTGGCCGCGATGGTTTGACGGTATGATCTCAATAAATGCGCAGGCGCGGGCATTTCCACCATCGCCGCTAAACCCCATGGATCGCTCTTCAAAACTTCGAACATTGACGTCTATGCCGATACCACCCAAGGCATGCACGGCGGCATCAATTGGGCCATTACCCTGGCCGACCAATGCCTGCACGCTTCCATTCGTTGCTACAACAAGACGTATACCCTGACCCGTGTCATGTTCAAAAAGCTGGTGTTCGACGTAGCGTACGGGCTCGACAGTATCGAGATATGTTTGCGTAAACAGTTGCCACAAGGCACTGGCACTCATTTCCCCACCTTGACTGTCGGTCTGTTTTTGCACCACCCTGGAAAACTCGACCTGCAAGCGGCGCGGTAAAACGACGGCATACTGCGATTCCAGCAAATGAGCAATACCGCCCTTGCCGGACTGGCTATTGATCCTGATCACCGAATCATAACTTCGACCGAGGTCAGCCGGATCGAATGGTAAATAGGGTACATTCCAAAAGCTATTCGGGTTTTGTGCGGCGAAACCCTTCTTGATCGCATCCTGATGTGAACCGGAAAAGGCAGTAAACACAAGGTCGCCAACATAAGGATGACGCGGATGAATAGGCATCTGGGTACAGTCCTCAAAGATGCGCGCCACTGCATTGATGTCCGAGAAATCTAACCCTGGCGAAATGCCTTGGGTATATAGATTTAACGCCAGCGTGACCAGATCGACATTGCCTGTGCGTTCACCATTGCCGAACAGGCAGCCTTCAACCCGGTCAGCCCCGGCCATCACCGCCAATTCGGCGGCAGCGATCGCCGTGCCACGGTCATTATGTGGATGCACACTGAGGACGACGCTATCCCGGCAAGCGATGTGACGGTGCATCCATTCGATTTGGTCGGCATAGATATTAGGCGTCGTCACTTCCACCGACGACGGTAAATTGATAATGATTTTATTCTCTGGCGTCGCCCCCCACGCTTTGCTTACCGCATCGCAAACTTCAATAGCAAAATCCAGTTCGGTTGACGTGAATGTTTCCAGGCTATATTCCAACACCCACTCGGTTTCTGGGCAATCGGCGATCAAGTGTTTCGCCAATTTCACAGAGGATGTCGCCATCTCGATGATTTCGGCCTTGCTCATCCCCAATACCAGCTCACGAAACGGTTTCGAAGTTGCGTTAACAATATGGACAATAGCGCGACGCGCTCCTTTCAACGATTCGATAGTACGCCGGATCAAATGTTCGCGGGCATGGGTGAGGACTTCAATACTCACATCATCCGGTATACGCTGCTCATCAATCAACTGACGTACAAATTTGAAATCGGTTTCCGATGCCGAAGGAAAAGCGACTTCGATTTCTTTGAAGCCAATGTCGCAAAGTGTTTGGAATAAACGCAACTTACGCTCGGCGTTCATCGGTTGAAACAATGCTTGATTGCCATCACGTAAATCGGTGCTCATCCAGATCGGTGGAGCAGTGAGGATTTTGTTGGGCCATTGCCGGTCGGCAAGCCCCACAGGCGGGAATGGTCGGTATTTACTGGAAGGATTTTGTAACATGCGAGTAGGCTCCTGAATGTTTGTTGGAAACTCATACTTTATGCCAAATCATGAAGCAGTCGATTGCGATTATGCTTTAATAAAAGCGAATTATTGGAATATAATTGCTCAATTACTGATGATTTGTTATGTTTATTTCAATAAATACATTCTTATCGATAAATCATGGAACTTGATCGCTTCGACCGACAAATACTGCAAATACTTCAAACCAATGCGCGCATCAGCAATCAGGAACTGGCGGACAGTATTGGCCTGTCACCATCTCCCTGTCTGCGCCGGGTGCGGGTGTTGGAAGAAGCCGGCCTTATCAGTGCTTATCGAGCGCTGTTGGACGCTAAGGCATTAGGCCTGACGCTGATGGTCTTGATTCATATTTCGATGGACCAACATACTCCAGAGCGTTTCAATGATTTTGAAGCGGCTATCGTTAAAATTCCCGAAGTAATGGAATGTCTTTTAATAACCGGCCAGACGGCGGACTATCAACTTAAGGTGGTGGTGAAAGATTTGGATGCTTATCAGGAGTTACTGCTAAAACGTATCACCAGCATTAAAGGTGTGAGCGGTGTACATTCAAGTTTTGTGTTGCGCCGAGTAGTCGATAAAACGGCATTTTCTGTCATAGAGTAACTGTTACACGCTAAACACATAGTCGAAATCAAACCATTTGACTATAACACCCTCGAAACTCGGGTACTTGAGATTCATCATGAAGATCCATTTTCCGCCGTCCGGTGTTTAATTGAAATCAGAATTTTTTCGTATGTCCGGCAGATATGCCAACTTTTGCTCGGTATAAACAGATTGCCAGCTGATTTTTTGCGATACTCTAAAAAATAATCTGTTTATGTAATTTTATGCAATGTCGCAACTTCGCTGCGTTAGCCGACGTTTGGAAAAACGAAAAACAGCCGGCAAGCGTTAATTGGTGTTTTACTTGCTGGTTTCCACTGTCGCTGGCTGACCACCTGTGTCCTCAAGAACTCCCGGAAACAGGCATTTTGTGGCGTTCATATTTATAGTTTTAAAGTGGATTCCTTTTCTTATTTTCTATGAAAATTAGCATTGTAGGCAGCAAAATCAGCACCAACGGAATTTGGACAATCAGACCAGACACAATCGCGATAGCCAGTGGCTGCAGCATTTCAGACCCTGCACCAATACCTAATGACAAGGGCATTAAAGCAAGAATCGCCGCCAAAGTTGTCATCATGATAGGGCGCATCCGGTTATTGCCAGCCACGATAATGCGATCATCCCCGCTCATATTCTCCGGCAGACTTTCGTATTCCGAGTAATAAAAGATAGCCACTTCAGTGACGATGCCAATCACCATTGTCATACCCATGACGGCCATGATATTTAATTCGGTATGCGTAAAAAACAGGCCGATAAATACCGCTGTCATCGATAACAATGTTGTCAGTATCATGGCGAGTGCTACTGGAAATGACTCGTATAGATACAACAACAACACAAAAACCAGTGCAACCGCTGACAGGAAAACAGCGATCATGCCTTTAAAAGCAACTTGTTGTTGTTCATATAAACCGCCCATAACGTAATAAACATCACGTGGCAGCATGTCCGGTTGATCCAGGACTTTAGTTATATCAGCAATGGTTGAACCTAAATCGCGCCCACTAATACGAGCGGTCACCGCAACCAACCGCTTTAAGTTATCCCGCTTTATTTGAGCTTGTCCGGTTTCAACGGCAATTTCAGCAATACGTTTTAGCGGCACCCAGTGGCCATCGGGGGCACGTATGCGCAGATTATTAAGAGCGCTGCTGGTGGATCGTTCATTTTCCGGAAGCCAGACACGCACGTTTATCATTTTGATGCCTTCCTGAACCTGGGTAGGTGTTGCGCCAGTTAAATAACTGTTTAAGGCAAGATGTACATCTTCAACGCTTAACCCATCCAACGCGGCTTTATCCCGTAACACCTTAATATTCATGGCATCACCAGCCGGTATCACGCCATTATTGATGTCAACAACACCCGGTATTTTCTCCAATTCCCGGGCGACTTTATCAGCCAAGACAGCCAGTACTTCACCATCGTCAGCATAGAGTTTTATTTCTATAGGTTCCGGCACGGCAGTTAGATCACCAATCATATCTTCCATAAGTTTTGCCATTTCGACTTCCAGTCCGGGTACGTTTATTAGTACTTGTTGACGAACTGCATCCATAATTTCATTTAAAGCACGACGAGGTAACGGCTTTAAGCGCACAAAAAAATCACCCTCATTGGCTTCCGTGATGTGCCCGCCCAGACTTAATCCGGTCCGCCGTGAATAGGTTTCCACTTCAGGGGTGCGCTGTAAAACGGCTTCGACCTGACGTAACAACCGGTCAGTTTCTGAAACAGACGTGCCAGGCGCAGCGCGGTAATCAAGAATAAACCCGCCTTCGTCCATCGCAGGCATAAAGCCTGATCCGATGGCTTGATAAGCCAAAAATCCACCGGCCAATAACGGCAATAAGGGCACTATAATCAGCCAGGGGCGTGGCAAAAGTCGCTGCATTATCCGCTCGTAGTGTTGATGCAGCCAGCGGGTGATTTTGTCTTCGGCCTTATGTTCGGTATCTTTTTCAGTAAGTGTGTGCGATGCCAGTAATGGCACTGCCAACCATGACACCAGAAATGAAATCGCTAAAACCGAGGCTATCGTTAATGACAAGGCTTTAAAAAAACTGCCGCTCACGCCGGATAAAAATGCCAAAGGAATATGGGTGACGATGGTGGCACCCGAAGATGCAGCAAGCGGTTTAGTGAACTCCTCGGCAGCCAGATGGATACGCGCCAGATAACTACCGGTGTTATTGTGCATTCGACGCACAATGTGTTCGATCATAACGATGGCGTCATCAATAATTAAGGCAACGGCGGCTGCCATGCCGCCCAGCGTCATGATATTAAAGCTTTGACCAGTGACGTATAAGACTAAAGCGGTTGCCGACAAGACCACAGGTACAGTGATAGCGGCTATAAGCGTGACTTTGCCGTTGCGAAGAAAAACAAACAGAACGATCACCGCCAAAGCCAACCCAATAATTAATGCTTCACGCACATTCAGCGCTGAAGCTACAATCAAATCACTTTGGTCATACCACTTTGCAATTTTAATGTCGGCGGGCAGTTGCTTTTGAATAACATCCAACTGTTTCTGAACCGCATGGGCAATTTCCACCGTACTGCCGTCCGGCTGTTGAATTAACTGAAACAATACCGCATCTTTGCCATCTGCCGTCACCCGCTGCCATTGCGGCGCGGTAGTCTTGATAACTTGAGCGACATCTTCCAAAAACACCAAACCATTTGAACCTTTTCGGATAATGGTTTTTGAAATTTGCTGCGTATTTTGGAATTGCGTATTGGTAAGGCCCAGATAAAGTTTATAGTTCTGCTCCAGTCGACCTACAGCATGGATGATATTCGCTGCGGTTAATGCTTTGGCAATATCATCCAGATTTAAACCCAGCGCAACAAGCTTGACCTGATTAACAATAACTTGGTATTCGGCGACAGCGCCGCCTAATACTTCAATATTGGCAACCCCAGGAATTGCCGATAATACAGGGCGGATTTGGTACTGTGCAATATCCCGTAATTCAACTTGTGACTGTTTAACCGAAGTTAAACTGTAACCCAATACCGGAAAAACAGTCGGCTCCATGCGCCGCACCGTAAACGCCAATGTGGCCGGCAATGTAGATCTAATCTGGTTAATGGCCGATTCCACCTGCAGCATTGCGGAGACCATATCCAGTCCCCAAGCAAAGTTAATCGAAATATCGGCGCTGCCGCGACTGGTGTTGGAGCGCACATTCATCACACCTGGCACAGTACGCACCGCTTCTTCCACAGGCCAGGTGGCTTCAACCATCATCCGTTCTGCAGGTCGGTCTCCAGCATCCATGTTGATAACCACTCTTGGAAATATTACCTGCGGAAACAGGCTAACTGGCGTTTTGAAAATGGTAAACAGCCCGGCGATAGCGAACAAACACAGGGCAAACAAAATAGATCTGCGATGATAATATGCCCATTGGGTCATGGTTTTTGTACCTCAACCGCCATGCCGTCTTCAAGTTCATAATTGCCCAGAACCACTATGTCATCTTGTTCTTTAAGATCCGCAGCGATGACTTCAACTAGATCGTCACTTTCCAAACCGACTTTTACTTCATGTTTACGCGCATGACCGTTTACGATTGTGAATAAGCTGTAGTTTTCGCCGTCCGGTAATAAGGCCTGACGCGGTGCCACCAAGGTATTGGCAGTGGCAACCATTATCCGTACTGCAATAAAGTCATTAATCAACAAAGCCGTGTTGGATTCCGGTGTAACGAAGATATTAAGCAGGCGAGTGACTGGATCAATTTGGTTGGTAATGGTGGTTACGCTGCCTTTAATCGGCTGTGAAGTTGTTTTGTTTGTAGGCGTTAACCAGACTTCCTGATTGATTTTTATCTTTTCGACATCTTCCGGCTCAACGCCTGCACGAACTACCCACTGATTTTTTTCTATCCACTGCAAAATCGGGCTACCCGCGGGTACAATCTGGTTTTGTTGCGCGCTGAGCAGATGCACAATACCCGCATGCGTTGCTTTGAGTTGATGGCTTTGGTTAATGCCACGATCAGCCAGATTAGTGATCATGACTTTGGCTTGATCGGTACGTAATTTCGCCGTGGCCAGCTCCATCTGGGTAGCCAGTTTCAGGGTTAGTCGTTCTTGCACCAGTTGTTGTTCATGCTGTGCGGCGTTCAGTTCGACTCTCGCTTGTTGCAATTGTAAGTTTGTATCATCGGCGGGTTTTAGCAGCAATAACACATCGCCTTTTTGAAATGACTGACCTTCATTGACCAGGATTTTTTCAACACGAGTACTGTAAGGTACGCTAATGGTTTGTAATTTATCCGGCCAGGGTAAAACTGTGCCATATGCACTTAGGCTGGCACTGATTTCAGATTTTTGTAGTTTGCTGGTTTTTACCTGGGCAATGGACTCAACTTGAGCTTCGGGCGTTTGTTCCGTCGCATCTGGTGTGCAACCGATACACAATGTTGTGCACAATGCGATTAGAAGAAAGCGTGTTGAAGTGACTGTCATCATATTCCTTGTGAAATTTAATCAACCGGTGTTATTGGTTTCAGTGAGTTCAAGCCAGTGATTTGGTTAGCTCATGCCGGCTGCGGGTAAGTTGTAAAATCCTGACGCTATTTCCAAGGCTATTCGCGCTTCGTGTAACTGGAGTTCTAAAGAAATCAATTCAATTTGTTTATCCGCACAATTATTCCAGGCAGAGTAATAAGTCAGCACGTCGGCTTGTCCAACATCGAGCGCCTGCTTGTAGGTGTTGACTAACTGTTCCAGATCAGGAATTGCAAGCTTAATCGATTGAATTTGCTGATTTATAGCACTGATAGTGGTCAATAACTCGGCAATATCCGCAGTCGATTGAAATACCCGGTTGCTATATTCATCGAATAATTGCTGGCGTGTCGCTTCAGCCAAGGAAATTTGAGCCTGGTTCTGGTCAAAGACGGGTAACGTTACACTTACTCCGGCACCTGCCGTATAGTAATTGCTGTTATTTTTTGTTTGGGTAAACCCGATACTGATTTTGGGAAATTGCTGTAGAACTGCAATATGAACTTGCTCGTCCTGATTTTTATAAGCCTGTTGTAAAGCCACTAAGTCCAGTCTTCGATTAGTCATATTGCCAGTTAACTTATCAAACGTGGGCACAGCCCATGCACCAGTTAAAGCCAAGTCTGGTTCTAATGGGATTGTCTCGTCCGGTTTTAGACCCAAAACCCTGTTTAATCGTTGTTGTTGCTGGTCCCTTTGCAGCTTTAGCGCTTGCAAACGCAGTTCCAAACCATTTTTAGCATTAATAGCGGCAACAGCTTCCAGTTCGGTAACTAAACCTTTTTCCGCCGCTTGCCGCAGTAAAGTACTGTTGCTATCAAGGCGCTGCGCCATTGCTTCCAGAATTTGTTGCTGTTTCGCATAAGCCAGTAATTTATAAACAGCTGTTTTGGCCGCTTGCGCTATTTGCCATTCTTGCCAGGCTATCTGCAAATCCACCGCTTGTTGTTCGGCCGTGGCCGCAGTTATTTTGTTGGATTGCGTGATTAACGAGGTAATTTCCCAAGCCAGTCCTAAACCAAAACCTGTGACTTTGCCTTGATCCAGTCCACCAGTTAAGGCTGCAAAGTTATAGGATAAGGTTGGATTCGGCAGCAAGCCGGCCTGCAATAATTGTGCGCTGGCAATGCCATGCTTGTCCCTTACTGCGCGTAATTCAGGATTTCTAAGCACGGCCAAAATGGCTGCCTCATTAGGCGATAATCCATCCTTAAGATTAAAAGCTATCGGTTTAAGCAAAGGATGCTTAATTTGGGCTGCTTGTGCCGTTAACTGCTGTTCCGTGGGAGTTTTAAGCTGCAGTTTGACGGCTGCGTTGGTTAAGGGTTTTGGTTGATAGTGTGTACAACCCGATAAGATACAGGTTATCGTTAATGGAATTAATCGATTACCCATCTTTTTCATCCGGCATAAACCTGTTTGGTGCTGAAGCGGATGACTACTTTAAGTCCGGGGTGATTATCGACTAGTGATATTGTTCCACCATGTAACTCGACAATGGCTGCGGCTATGCTAAGGCCCAGACCATTTCCGGGCGTGTTACGACTTTTTTCAAGCCGCTGAAAACGTCTAAAGACCTTCTCACGGTCAATTTCTGCAATTCCAGTGCCGTTGTCTGCAATAGTCAGTTCGGTTTGATTGCCCGAAGCGCCTAAGCTGACATAGACTTGTGCGTTTAGAGGCGTATGCTGGATGGCGTTCTCCAGCACATTAAAAGCTAATTGTGTCAGTAGCTCTTTATCACCATACAGAATAACGTCTTGCCCAAGCTCAAGGTGGATGGTTTTACCCTGTTCTTCGGCCACGGGATTCAGGGCATCGGTTACATTGGACAAGACCTGACTAAGATTGACGCTATTGAAACCACTCCGCCGAGAACCGGATTCAATCTGTGAAATTCGCAGCATCGCAGAGAACGTGGCCAGAATTGAATCAACATCCTCAATAGCCAAGCTGATTTGTTCCTGATATTGATTGGTTGACAGGTTTCCATTGAGCGCACCTTCCAGCCTGAATTTTAAATGACTGATGGGCGTGCGCAGATCATGGGCAATGTCATTGGAGACTTGTTGGATGTTTTCCATTAATGCCACGATTTTATCCAGCATCAGGTTTAATACTAAGGCGAGTTTATCGAGTTCATCCCGATTTTTTGAAACAGGTAGCCGATGTTTAAGATCGCCAGCCATGATGGTTTCTGTTGAAATGGTAATCCGCTGAATTTTAACAAGAAATGCTCGGCTGATATAAAAGCCGCCAATTGATCCAAGAATGATAACCAATGCGAAACCCGTTATAAAAGCCTTAATCACCGCTGTTCCAGCATTTTCAATGGACTCTCCATTCTTGCCTACCCCCAACCAAAGATTATCAGGCAATGCCATTACGCTAATATAAAAATGGACCTTGCTGTTTAATGTCGACGTTGTCTTTATTGATTTCTGTTCGGTTATCTGCCAGCCCTCGGCAGGTGTAAAATCAGAAAAAGTACCGGCAATGAGCTGACCACGGGAATCAATCACACCATACTCAAACCGGGCCTGAGATGGAAAACTCAGCAATTCAGCAATTTCATCGTTTAATTCAGCTATCCCGCCGGAATCGTATTCAGCTTTTAACCTGCTTGCTTCTGTCTCTATGCTGGTTTTGAGCTGTTGTTCCAGGGTTTGGCAAGTTAATAGATAAACACTAACGCCAATAGCCAGGAACGATGCTAAAAAAAGGCTTAGATACAGAGCCGACAGCTTAAAGCTGATCGTCCCAACTATTTCAGGCATTTTCATAGGAGCATATAACCCGCACCGCGAACGGTCTGAATAAGATCGGGTTTGCCTTCGATATTTATTTTGCTGCGTAAGCGGCTGATATGAGTTTCGACGATATTGGTTTTGGGATCAAAATGAAAATCCCAAACACTTTCCAATAACATGGTACGGGTAACGACCTGTCCGGCATGGCGGGCAAGATAGGCCAGTAAGCGAAATTCTGTGGGCTGAAGTTCAACGAGTTGTCCGCTACGCCTGACAGTTCTTTTGAGAAGATCAATTTCAAGACTGGCAACCTGCAGCACTTTTAGCTCTATAGTTTCCCTAGGCCTTCTTAGCAAGGCATTAACGCGAGCACTAAGCTCGCTAAATGCAAACGGTTTGACCAAATAATCATCGCCGCCTGCATTTAAGCCTTCAACACGGTCATCAATTCCGCTCATGGTGGTCAGGAACAGCACTGGCACATGATCGTTTGCGCTTCGTAACGTTTTTACCAGGGTTAAACCGTCCAGGTGCGGGAGCATCCGGTCAACAATGAGCAGGTCGTAGTTACCTTCTTTAGCAAGCAGCAAACCTTCATAGCCATCCCTGGCTGCATCAACCATATGCCCCAACTCGTTCAGCCCCGCCAAGACATAATCCCGGGTTTGATTATCATCTTCGATAATTAATATTTTCATGACATCAAACCCGATTCCGAGGCATTTAGCCGTTAGTTAGTAGTTAATCTTTCTCGTTTTTGGATTCCTTTTCAGCGCCTTCTTTAGATTCATCTTCCAAGGAAACTTTAAGGACTTTGCCCGTTATGCCATCAACTTTGACTTCATGAATTTTGCCGTCTTTGACAACTTCTACCTCGAATTGTATGGTGCTGGATTCATCATCAACCTCCGCTTCCATTGCCTTACCGCCAGTTTTATGTTCCGCAGCTTTTATCGCATCGCTTAATGATATTTTAGCTTGACTAAAAAGCTGTAATTCTTTGGCTTCCTTTTCCTTCGATTCACTGGCCTGCGCTACATTAGCAATTCCAGCCATGATAACCGTTGTTAATAAGGCTGTTAGAAATTTGTTGTGTTGGTTACTCATCTTTTGTCCTTTTCATATCGGGCGGGATTGCCTGATTTCAAAAATAGAATAACCCGGGGCACATTGCAGAAGGCTTGCCAAAACATTACCATTTTGTAATGTTTAACTTCTTCTCAACCATAGTATAACGATTCGCTCCGCTAAAAAGCTTTAGAACAAAGCCGTGTGGAACTGGATCATTTGGATTTCCTTTAACTCAAAACAATCAGCTGGAAGCGGGTGGCCTAAACGTTTACGGAAAGGCCGAATGAAACCAAGATTAGCATGGCGTTGCGGCACTGCGCACCTTGTGTAATTTACACCTTGCCGTTGATAAGAATCATCAAATGATAGCCTGCGAATTAACCACGCCGTACCAGTCAAACAAGGGGTTAATCGTAATTTTGGCTATACGATGAAAGCAGGTAAACTGCCCCAACAAAACACAGAGGCTGTGAGCAAGCGCCGTTTCGCGCAAACGAATGACCGTCATAAGCATGAGAGTATCTGTTATCATTTGAAACTAGCTATAAACGACCAAGCTCGCCTAAAATCTGATTTATTCAACAAAGCCTATCTTTGCCCTGTTTTGTTCGTTTAGTTACGCTTCGCAAAATAGACTTTATAACACCAGGAGTTATTGACTTGTTTTCATCATTCATTGCCCGTGTAGTTGATTTTAGCCATCGGTTCGCCCTGATGCTTGTGTTATTCGCAGCCCTCTCATCACTGGGATTAGGCTGGTATGTGATGAAAAATTTCAAGATCAATACCGACATCAATCAATTAATTTCAGCCGATCTTGATTGGCGGGTTCGCGAAGCAGCTGTTGAGAAAGGTTTTCCGCAAAAATCCGATTTACTGGTAGTTGTTGTGGATGGCGATACGCCTGATGCTGCAGAAGCGGCAGCAGAAGCGTTAACGCTTAAACTTGAAGCTATGCCCGAGCGGTTTTCACAAGTCGTTCGGCCAGACAAAATTCCATTCTTCCAAAAAAACGGCCTGTTATTTCTATCCAAAGATGAACTCAGCACGATTTTGGATCAGATGATTCAAGCTCAACCCATATTGGGAATTCTGGCTGCCGACCCTAATCTACGTGGCTTTTTAGGCATGATCAGCATGATGCTGCAAGGGGTTGAACGTGGCGAAACCGACTTAAAACAGCTGGAATCGCCTTTCAATATCATTGCCGCTACGATTGAGGCTGATTTAGCCGGTCAGGATAAACCGTTGGCCTGGCAAACCATGAGTTCTGCCCAAAAGCCGTTACCCCGCGATTTAAGAAAGTTGATTCTAACCAAGCCAATTTTGGATTTTACGGCTTTGCAGCCTGGCGAAGCGGCTAGTGCTGCGATTCGCGCCACGGCCAACGACTTGCAATTAACACCCGAACATGGCGTGCGAGTGCGGTTGACCGGGCCGATTGCCCTAAATGACGAGGAGTTTGCCAGTGTCTCCGAGGGCACGGGCGGAGCCGCTATCTTATCGCTGGTTTTGGTGTTACTCATTCTATGGTTAGCACTACGTTCCTTCAAGATAATAATTCCTATCCTGTTAACGTTGATAACCGGACTGATTGCGACCACCGCTTTCGCGCTTGCGACCATTGGTTCTTTAAATTTGATTTCCGTTGCTTTTGCGGTGATGTTTATCGGGATTGCTGTGGATTTCGGTATTCAATTTGGCGTACGTTATCGCGATCAGCATCATTTGGAACCGGATCATGCCAAAGCCATGACACGCACGGCCAAGCTGATCGGCTTACCACTGGCCATGGCCGCAGGATCAACATCATTAGGCTTTTTGGCTTTTATACCTACAGCCTATCGAGGCGTGTCCGAGCTGGGTGAGATTGCCGGTGCGGGCATGATTATCGCCTTTATTTTGAACATTACATTGTTACCGGCGCTACTGGCCTTTTTTCGCCCGGCCGCTGAACCCGAGGCCGTTGGCTTTGCATGGGCCGCGCCAGTTGATCGGTTTATTCAAACTAACAAGCGCAAAATTTTTCTGGTGAGTTTGTGCTTAGCCGTTATCGGTGGTGGGATTGCCTCACAAGTCAGGTTTGATTTCGATCCCTTAAATCTTAAAGATCCCAATACAGAATCAGTATCGACATTGCTTGATGCCATGAAAGATCCAGACTTCAATATTTATACGATTGAAATCCTGCGCCCTTCCCTTCAAGCGGCCCAAGCCTTGGCGAGTACACTGGAAAAATTGCCGCAGGTGGATCATGTTCTGACCTTGAGCAGTTTTGTACCCGAAGACCAAGAACACAAATTGTCGATGATTGATGATACCAGTGAAATATTTTCGTCAACCTTAACAGCACCGCCGCAAATTCCGCTCAGTGATACAGAGATTCTCACGGCATTACAAAACATCGTCGTACAGTTACACGCAATCCCCAATCAACCGGCATCGGTAACCAGGTTGGCTAAAGCCTTGGAAACGGTCGCAGAACGCAATGATCCGCAGTTATTTGCACATTTGCATCATGATCTGGTGTCCGTAATGCAAGCAAAGCTGGACAGCATTAAACACGCGCTGAGCGCCGAACCGGTGACTATCGATAACATCAGTGATGATTTACGGCGCGATTGGGTGACTGCCAACGGCCAGTTTTTAGTTCAGGTTTATCCCAAAGGTAATCCGCGCGATCATAAAACCCTGATCGCATTCACCGATGCCGTAAGGCAACAGGCACCGGATGCCACAGGTGCGCCAATCTCCATTCAGGAATCAGCCCATACCATCACTCAAGCGTTTATCGACGCAGGCATTTACGCGCTACTGACAATAGCCTTGTTATCTTTTGCAGTGTTGCGCCGGATACGTGACGTGATTATCTTGCTGGCTCCGCTCCTGCTGGCGGGCATCTTAACCATGGCAACCATTGTGCTGATAGGATTACCTTTAAACTTTGCCAACATCATCGCCATTCCATTGCTGTTAAGCCTTGGCGTTTCTTACGCAATTTATTTCGTGTCTTATGCGCGAGAAGGAAAGAAAAACCCCATGCAATCCAGTATGGCCCGAGCCGTGCTTTTTAGTGCGACAACGGCTTTAGTTGCCTTCGGCTCGCTTGCGCTATCTTCACATCCCGGCACCAGCAGTATGGGTAAATTATTGATGATCGCGTTAACGTATTCTCTGGTGTGCAGTTTCTTTCTACTGAGTGCTTTGCTGAGCGATTGAACCAACGACTTTGATACTACTGGCGTTGAACTTTTACTGTTTCGCTAAAGTCTTCTGAATTAAGCGCCCTAAATCAGAGTACTTTGCTAGGTTTAATTGAAATATAAACGCTAATTTACCGAAAAAACTTGCCCTGTTTATTTATGATTTATAACAGCTAGCCGGCTCGTGATTAGTATTATTATTTCGATTTTATACGCATTTTCCATATCGCCAGCAACTGCTGGTAGTGGCGTATGGATATGTTTTGGGCGGTTTTAGACATGGCTTTTGTGCATATCATTGCGGTGGTTAGGCAGATTGGTAGCGCGGTTTACGATCAAGCTCGCTTTCATTATGCGCCTCGGGCCATCGCCAGGTATCGGCTTGGTTTTCCCTTCTCACGCTTATCAATTGCGTTAGCAGCGGAACAAGCAGATGGGGTTATCCTTCTCTCCGGGTAGTATTTTATGAACGCATTAACGTCCAATGGCTATCGTGGTAACGTCACCCAGTTCTTTGAAAGCGCAATGCCTGCTATTTCCCTACTAATTTGCGCCCTAGCAATAGGGGGGCTATCGGGTTGTGCCAGCACTTCGCTTAAGGAAGCCGAACAAACTGATCCCTGGAGACACTGGAACCAAAGTACACAGGCTTTTAACGACAGCTTTGACCAGCACATTTTAAAACCGGTCGCCTCTGGATATTTAAATATTACAAACAAAGCGGTTGATGATGGCGTGACTAATTTTTTTAGCAATATTAACGACATCGGCGTCACCATCAATGATATTTTTCAGCTTAAATTGTTGCAGGGAGGTATGGATATCAGCCGCTTTATCATCAATACAACGATTGGCGTTGGGGGCATTTTTGACTGGGCGAGTAAGATTGAATTAGTTAAACATAATGAAGACTTTGGTCAAACCCTAGCCTTTTGGAAGCTGCCATCCGGCCCGTATTTAGTACTGCCATTTTTTGGCCCCAGCACGCCCAGAGACACCATAGGAATGCTGGGTGATGCTCTTATGGATCCGCTAACCTACGTCTCCATCTTTGGTGGCTTAACTGGCTCCCTGGTAACCGTAGGCACCAGTGCATTGGATGTAACGGATTATCGTGCCGGTCTTATGTCGAGTAAAAAAATGCTTGATGAAGCAATCAGTGGCGACCGGTACGACTTTATAAAAAATACGTATCTGCAACATCGCGAATTTCTGATATTCGACGGCAATCCACCTGAAGATAATGATCCTTTAGACGACAATTAAGCAAAAATTGTCGGATCTAATAACCGAGTTACCAGTTTATAGTCAGATTTATTACTAACTTTGCAACGAAACTTGTCAAATTTATTACGGTTTTTTGCATTGTGATTGTAAGGCATCGGTATTGATTGGCTCTAAAATATCGATGTTACCAAATCGACTGTTCAAATCGGGTTTATACAACCAAGCCAGCTTTAACGCTGCTGCCTCACGAAATCCCGTAAGTTTGACGAAGCTTAAACCAACCGGCCTTGTATTGGTTAACCATGCCCAAATTTTTTCTTATTGATATGGATAAAGTAATCCACGGTAGATGCGTCTAGCTGGATACCAAGCGTTTGGCGGCATTTACTTGAAAAATGCTACTTCTAGCCAAAGTAAACCCTTTCGAATTTGGTTTACCCTATTCAGCATAGCTTACCAATTATCAGCTTAAACTGGATCTATACTACATTTTTGTATCGATGATCTTAAACACATGATGAACCAAGCAAAGACAGTGTCGAACACTCAATTAACTAAGCAACCCGGCATTTGTGCACAGAGAAAGCGTTGTAACTCGTTTTTTAGGGATTTACAATTTCTGAGAAAGCGTGTTATCTGTTTTCTAAGCCTTCTGTTTTTAAATCTACCTCTGTTAGCCTTATCGGAACCATCAGATCCTGCTGGGCAAGTTAAATTCTTTAATATGGCTGGACCAAAGTTCAATCGCTATTCGGCTAACCCGAATGTAGGCCGACAAAGCTGGATGCGCAGTCATTACGCCCGGATGTTAGTCTATGCGCCTTATTTTGATAATCGTCTGCAGTGGTACCCGGATGGTTTGGTTTACGTCGATACCTATGCGATTTATGAGCATAGTGCTTTAGCAAAAAATCATCCTGAATGGATTCTGCGTGATAGTAAAGGTCATAAGCTTTATATTCCCTGGAACTGTCAACATGGTCGCTGCGACCAATTTGCGGGTGATTTCAGTAATCCAGCGTTTAAAGCCTACATGATCGACAACATGCGGGATATTTTGTCTAAAGGTTATAAAGGTTTGTGGTTGGATGATGTTAATTTGACTTGGCGGGTTTGTGACGGTAACGGCAAATTTGTTAACCCGATTGATCGAAACACTGGCAAAAACATGACCCTTTCAGATTGGCAGCGTTATTTTGCTGACTATATGGAAGTGGTACACAGTACTTTTCCCAATATCGAGATCGCTCATAATGCTATTTGGCATGCGGACACGCTAAGCTCTGAGAATGAAGCGATTACTCGGCAAATCAAAGCGGCTGATTATATTAACCTGGAACGCGGCGGATCTGATAAAGGATTGGTCAGTGGCGACGGAGAATTCGGCTTTCTAAGCTTTTTGGATTATATAGATTATGTTCACAGCTTGGGTAGTCAGGTGATTTTGATGGATTATGGCACGACTACCCAACAACGCAATTACGGTTTGGCAACTTGGTTTTTAGTGAGCCAAGGCCATGATGAATGACTAGCAATCAACTTGGCTGGTCTGCACCAAACCACTGGTGGTCAGGTTATAGTCTTAATCTAGGCGCAGCCACAGGATCAAGATATTTATGGCGCGGTTTATTACGCAGGGATTTTACTTGCGGGATGGTATTACTTAATCAATCCAAGTTAGCCGTCAGTCCTATCCAGTTAGATAAAACCTATAAACTTTTGAGCGGAAAATCTGTTAGTAGCGTAAAGCTCGGTAAAAAATCTGCTCTAATACTGCAAAAAGCCTGTTTAGATTTTTAAAAATATCTTCAGATACGCGTTTAGTTCCAGTGCAAGCGGATACCTGCTTAGCCACTGTTGCCTGGCCCTAAAAGTTGTCCAGCCGGACAAGGCGGCTGACTTAAGTAAGTAACGTAGTGCTTACTCGAATGTTCGGTTAGGTAACTCTGTGCCTGAATAAATTTGATATGGCCGAACTACAGTCAATTTGGCCTAATTTATGATTTATTCGACAACGTCTTTTTGATGAGTTTTTTGTAATCATCCTCTTCAATTTTTTCAATCAGTTCGTTTAGTAATTTAATCCTGATGACGGTAACGGTGTTTTCATCTCTACTTTCAATCGGCACCACAAATTTGAAATACTTCTCGCCTTTAGTACCAAAATTAAACAATTTTCATTTACATCTCATAGTCAACTCAACAATACTTAGATCATCTGGTAATCAAGGGAAGCAGTAATTTTATTTAATTACAAAAAACCTATCATTTTTAGGCACAACCTGCCGATAACTCAAGGTTATCAACGGCTTGATGCGTTGTGTAACTTTAAATTTTGGTATAGTGATAAGTCGAAATCATGACAATCGGCTACTGATTCCCTTGTTTTTTGAATTTTATGATCGATAAATGTGTAAACTTCCATTATCAATTGTCACATTTCCATCACATTCGTTTCGTATGCTTGGCAGTTAATTTCCGAATCGAAAAGACAGGCGACAGACATGGGCTATGCCGTAACGCACAATGGGAAAAGTTTTTACTTCAAGGATTTACGAATACTGCTCGCCAAAGCATCTCCCCTGCGGGCAGCTGATGTACTGGCGGGTATTGCTGCAAATTCGGAAGTAGAACGCGCAATAGCCCAACAGGTGTTGGCAAACGTGCCGTTAAAGCAGTTTATCGAATACCCGTTAATTGACCCGGAAGTCGATGAAGTATCCCGATTGATTTTGGAACAACACAACCCAACGGCGTTTTCACCAATAGCAGCCATGACAGTGGGTGAGTTACGGGATTGGCTGTTAACCGATACCAGTGACTTGTCCGATTTATCAGCCGGGCTGACACCAGAGATGGTCGCTGCCGTCAGCAAAATTATGCGTAATCAGGACCTGATTGCTGTGGCCAAACGCTGTCGAGTTGTCACCCGCTTTCGTAATACCCTTGGTTTGCCTGGTCGCTTATCCACGCGCTTACAGCCCAATCATCCAACCGATGATGCTCGCGGTATCGCCGCAAGTATTTTAGATGGCCTAATGTATGGCAGTGGCGATGCCGTAATCGGCATTAACCCAGCCACGGACAATCTGAACAATGTACATACCCTGTTAAATCTGCTTGATGACATCATCCAGCAGTACCAAATTCCTACCCAATCCTGCGTACTCAGCCATGTAACCACCAGCATGGAATTAATGCAGCGCGGCGCGCCAGTCGATTTGGTTTTTCAATCCATTGCCGGCACGGAAGCTGCCAACCGAAGTTTTGGTGTTGATTTAGCTATGTTGCGCGAGGCTCAATCGATGGCGGAATCACTGGGGCGCGGCAGTTTGGGGCACAATGTCATGTATTTTGAAACCGGCCAAGGTAGCGCGCTATCAGCAAACGCCCATCATGGCATTGACGCTCAAACTTGTGAAGCACGTGCTTATGCCGTGGCACGAGAATTTTCACCATTGCTGGTAAATACCGTGGTCGGTTTCATCGGCCCGGAATATCTTTATGACGGCAAACAAATCATTCGCGCTGGCTTGGAAGATCATTTTTGCGGCAAGTTGTTGGGATTGCCGATGGGCTGCGATATTTGCTACACCAATCATGCCGAAGCCGACCAGAATGACATGGATAACCTGTTGACCTTGCTGGGCGTCGCAGGCTGCAATTACATTATGGGCATACCTGGTTCGGATGATGTGATGCTGGCTTATCAAAGCACATCGTTCCATGACGCGCTTTATCTTCGGCAGGTTTTGGGCTTACGGCCAGCGCCGGAGTTTGAGGCCTGGCTGGATAACATGGGGATTTTTAGCAGCCGAAATGCGTTATCTGAAAGCAGACTGACAACGCCATTGTTAGGTAGTTTTTCCAAATATCTTGAGGGGCCGAAATGAGCAAACCAACGCAAGATCCGTGGCAAACCCTGCGTCAGTTTACCCAAGCCAGAATTGCTCAGGGGCATGCTGGTTGCGGCACGCCAACCAAAGCCTTGCTGGATTTTCAACTGGCCCATGCTGCAGCTAGGGATGCCGTGCATCAACCGTGGGATGTTGAGCAGTTCGCGCAAAGCGTGCAAAATTTTGGTCTGGAAACGCTATGCCTGACCACACCAATTATCAACCGCCAGCAATATCTGCTCAGGCCGGATTTAGGCCGTCAGTTAAGTGACAGCAGCCAGTTACTTCTAAAAATTAGGCCTAAAAAACCAAGCGATGTTGTAATAATCATCACCAATGGCTTATCCAGCAAGGCATTAGACGCGCATGGTTTGCCGCTGTTAGAAACCTTGCTTGCGGCTTTCAAAACCAGCACCATCCAACTCGGCCCAATCTGCTTAATTCCCGATGGACGAGTGGCCTTGTCAGATGAGATCGGCGCATTAACAGCTGCCCGGTTAGTCATCATGATTGTTGGTGAACGACCAGGCCTAAGTGCCGCAGATAGCCTGGGCATCTATCTAACGCACTCACCGCAACCAAGCAATACCGATGCCGACCGTAATTGCATTTCAAATGTTCGTCCACCAGACGGTTTGTCATACGAAGAAGCCGCAGCCAAAACGCTGTATCTTAGTCAGAAAGCTTTGAAATGCGGGTTTACTGGCGTTGCGCTTAAGGATGAAATGCCAGCGTATTTGTTGGATTGATGGCGGTACGGTAAGTCGCATATTTAAGACATCACAAAAGCATAGAGTGTAATAGCGTAGCGTATTACACCGCATGACTTGCACAGAGCGCAGCGAGTATTAAGCAGCTTGGCTGTGGCTTGAGAAATCGAGAGATTTGTTGCTTCAATTTCCCGCATTTCACTGCGGTGCATATGGGCTACTGGCTAGCTAGAAAATTCTGGAGATTTTTAAAGTTGAAATCATCAGGAAACCCTGTAGTAAAAAGACCACCGGCCAATAATCCAACGTACCGGGAAAATAAATGAGTAATACAAATAAGAGTGGAAATAAAACCCCGTTCACTGTTATGGGTACGCCCACGAAACCCGATCCATCGGAAATATTATATCTTGCCAACCTGAGCATGCCACAGGAGATAAAAAACAAGGTCACGACAATACCGAAGATACCGGGTGAACTCATTGCGTAATATAACAAGGCAGGGGCGACGCCAAATGAAACAAGATCGGACATCGAATCAATTTGTTTGCCGAATAGATTTTTTTGATGCAGCAAACCGGCTATTTTCCCGTCAAGCACATCAAACACCACGGCTAACATTAACAACGTTGCACTTAGCCCATACTGTTCATCAATTGCCAGCAAAATTGAGAGTATGCCGCAACAAAGATTACCAACAGTAAAAACATCGGCCAGTTTCATCAACTTCAAAATATTCATTTTGCACCATCAGGTTAGCTTGGGAGCTTGAAAGCAAAAGTCTTATGCTATAGCTGATGTGTGACATATTGATGACAATTCTTAGACTCGGAAACAACCTTCTGAGCTAAACAGAATCATTGGGTTGATGTGATCTGAACCGTAAAAGTCTTTCGCTTACTTTGAAAATAACCATACCGTGCAAGAATTTATCAGGTCTCAGCGGAGCAATTTATTGGGTCATGGTTCAATTTCCGGAAAATTTAAAACGACGTCAATTCTGCTTGATTCGTTTCAATGTGCCCTGCCTATTGTGATATAGTCCTTTAAGAGTTTGTCTAGCGGAATCGAACACACTGAATGCCTGAAATGTCTGTCAGTAGGCCAACCACTGGCATCTTCCTGCTAATTTTGTGTACCTCGCAGTGTATTTATGTTTCGCTAAGGCAATAACTTATCTCCAATCAAGACTGAATGAGCGGATGTATCGTGAACTCAATACCATCAACAGATCAACCCATTCTTAATTTTGGCATTGCCCTTGCCATAGGGCTGCTCATCGGTGCCGAACGAGAACGTCGTAAAGGCAGTGGACCTGCACGTGCGTCGATGGGTATTCGGACCTTTGCCACAGTGTCTTTGCTGGGGGCTGTCAGTTTTACGCTTGGCGGTTCGGCACTACTGGCCATAATGGCGTTGGCTATTGCTGTACTCACCGCGATGGCTTTTCGGTCTAGCCAGGAGCAAGATCCAGGCTTAACTACCGAAGCGGCGTTACTGCTTACTCTTCTACTCGGCGGCTTAGCAATGCGGGAGCCTGCTTTAGCGTCAGGTGTTGCGGTCATTCTGACCATATTACTGACAGCACGACCTATCCTTCATCGCTTCGTCAAAACAATTTTGACAGATACGGAACTGAACGATAGCCTGGTTTTAGCGGCCTCGGCGCTCGTGCTGTTACCCCTGGCCCCTGACCAGTATATGGGGCCTTTTAATGCTTTGAACCCCCGTACAATATGGATGATTGCTATTCTGATCATGTCCATCAGTGCAGCTGGATACGTTTCGCTCCGGATCATGGGGCCGCTTATCGGTCTACCCATCACCGGTTTCGCTTCTGGTTTTGTGTCCAGCGCAGCCACCATCAGTTCAATGGGTGTTCGCGTTGCTAAGGCACCTGCCCTATTGTGGGGTGCAGTTGCCGGGGCAGTCTTGTCAACCGTGGCGACTATTATTCAACTTTCGTTGGTGCTAACTGCAACCAGTCGAGCAACGATATCGGTCTTATGGTTATCACTGGTTTGTGCCGGTGTTACCGCAATCGTTTATGGCATCATTTTTACGCTAATCGCACTGCGTCAAAAACCGCCTGAATCGGTCGATTTAGGACAACCAGTCAGCATCAAGACTGCATTGATGTTCGCCGGTACGGTTTCCTCAGTCATGCTGCTCACGGCAGCCCTTCAGCATTGGCTTGGTAAAGAAGGCGTGATTGTTGCCGCAGCAATTGCCGGTTTTGCCGATACCCATTCAGCAGCCGTTGCTGTAGCGTCTCAAGTGGCCGCAGGAAAACTCAGTGCAAACGACGCCGTATTACCCATTCTTGCCAGTTTAACGACGAACAGCATCACTAAAGTTGTACTTGCTGTCCTGAGTGGTAACTGGCGATTCGTCGGCGCGGTTATCCCGGGATTGATACTGGTTATTGTGGCTGCGTGGATTGGGTCGGCATTCGCTTTGGGGTATTTTTGACTGAATCTGGAGTAATTTTAAATAGTTTGCTATTCGGGGTTTGAGTTCGGTAATGCCCATAATCAGTATCATATTTCTACCATGAACAGATTAGTGCCATTCTCAAACGCATGATTTATTTGACTTGCTCCGTCCTCTTGTAACATGTTAGCCTAACAAAATCAGGGAGGTATTTGTAAGAATGTACAAATCTTTTTTAATATTTTTTTATGAGGGAAAACAATGGCTAAATGGCGCAAAGTAGCTAAAGCTTTTGCTTTAGCAGATGGACATATTACTCAAAAAGAAGTTGCGATTCTTCGTAAGGAAATATTAGCAGATGGTGATATCTCTAAAAAGGAAATGGAGTTTTTACTGGAAATCAAAGCAGGAGCAACGTCTTCGGTAAAACTCTTGGATGATCTAATTGCTGAATGTGTGGAGTTGCTTGAGAAATCGAAGAAATCAAAGAAATGATCAAATAGCAACTCTGGGTCGCAGATAAAGGAAGCGGTGCAGCGCACTGCTTCCGACCAACGCCCGCTAATTACTGTTAGAAAGCAAGATCAAAAGCGGAGTTTCAAAACTATCACGATCGCGGAGCGGCTGGATCTATGGGGTCCTGATAGTTTTACCTCAGCCGATTAGGGCACTCCTTACTACAAACCCGGTTAACCATGAAACGAGGGAATTTGAACCGATAGAATTGGATCCGCTACACTACAGATTAGAATGAGCCATCTAACTTACACTATCGACACTACCTATCGACCCAAAAGCTGCTTGGCTTAATACAACGAATGTTCATCGTTCTTGATAGTTTAAATTTACCAACCATAACAAATCTACCGGGCTAACCCTGCTATTACAAAGCCATGCAACACGATTCAATCTCCCCCAAACAACTCTATTTCTCAGCAGGCTGTTAAAGAGATCTTGCAAAAAGCCAAACTTATCCAGGATATGGCGCATAATCAAAACATGCCTAGTCATGATCTTTTAGAAATGCTGGTTCGCAAGACGAACATGGCCATATCACCGCTAGCAATCAACGTGGCTTATTAACAGGCCTGTTAGCGATCAAGCTTAGAATTTCCAAACTATCCAACATGGATAAAGATAGGGGGTTCTCGTTAACTTTTTAAACTCGATTGTCAGTTTAAAAAATCCTTTAAATTCAACTTCAATTTTCCACTCTGGCGCATTCTTGATGAAGCCCGGTAACAGAAAATATTTTCTGTCACGATTTAGTCACACACTCGAAGTATGATCTTTTGTCATAAAGAGAGCAGTTAAACAGCCTTATGGTTTTATGAACCAAATAAAATCATGAATATATTAGTTTTTTTCAGCATGCACGCAGTCATTTACCAAATCTCGGTGATAAAAAACGTCATTCTGCTGCACTTTTTAGATTTATGGTTCGAAGTTAAAAAAGTTATATGACCAACATAAGGCTAGCTTCTCATTTGCGAACTATCCCTGTGTGCCCTTTTCATTCCTAGTAGGTAACGTTAATCATGAAAAATTCTGATCGTCGCAGATTTATGCAAATAGTCGGCTCCGGTACCTTGGCTGCCGCACTGCCAGCCAGTATTACCAAAGCGCTGGCAACGCCAGCACATCATCGCACAGGCACCATTGCTGACGTAGAGCATATCGTCATACTAACTCAGGAAAACCAATCGTTTGACCACTATTTCGGTACTATGCGGGGGGTCCGTGGCTTTTCCGACCCGCGTGCGGTCAACTTACCCAATGGTCGGCCCGTTTGGTATCAACCGAATGTTCCCGACACTTACGGTTTGGGTGTTGACGAATTACCGCCTTTTCGGATTAATTTACCCAGTTTAGGTATGCAGTATCTTCCTGGCACAGACCATGACTGGAACACGGGTCACAAAGCTTGGAATTTTGGTAAATTTGACCAATGGGTGACAAGCAAATCCCCGCTCACTATGACCTACCTAAAGCGTGATGACATTCCGTTCCACTTCGCTTTAGCAGATGCGTTTACTATCTGTGATGCATATCACTGCTCAGTAATGGGGCCAACCGACCCGAATCGCTACCATATGTGGACTGGCTGGACAGGAAACGATGGTAAAGGTGGCGGCCCAGTGCTTTCCAATGCTGAAGCGGGTTACGATTGGACTACGTATCCCGAGCGTCTGGAAGCGGCAGGGGTTAGTTGGAAGGTCTATCAGGATGTTGGCGAAGGTCTGGATGCAAAAGGGTATTGGGGTTGGGTAAGCAATGCTTATATAGGCAACTATGGCGACAACTCACTGCTTTATTTTCATCAGTACCAGGAGGCCTTGCCAGGATCGCCTCTTGCCAATGGTGCAAAAACCGGTACTAATATTGCTTCAGGTCAGACACAGTTAAATTTGTTCGACATTCTTCGCGATGATGTTAAAAATGGAACATTGCCGCAAGTATCCTGGATTGCCGCACCGGAAGCCTATAGTGAACATTCCAATTGGCCTTCTAACTTTGGCGCTTGGTACATATCACAGGTTCTTGATGCTTTAACTTCAAATCCAGAAGTGTGGAGCAAAACTATCCTGTTCATCAACTGGGATGAAAATGACGGCTTTTTTGACCATATGGTGCCGCCAACTCCACCACAAGGCACTAACGACGGCAAGTCAACAGTCAGCACAATCAATGAAATCATGACTGACAACGGTTCTGGTTTTGTAACCGGGCCAATCGGTTTGGGAACAAGAGTGCCCTTGCTGGCCATTTCACCCTGGAGTAAAGGTGGATATGTCAATTCACAAGTTTTCGACCACACATCTTTAATCCGATTTATTGAAAAACGTTTTGGGGTAATCGAGCCGAATATCACGCCTTGGCGTCGTGCAGTGGCGGGCGATTTAACGTCGATATTCAATTTTGCCAACCCGAATAAACATAAGACGGACTTGCCAAGCACTTCAGCCTACTTGCCGCCTGAAGCCAACAGCAACCCAAGTTATCAATCGGGCCGTCCCAGCTATCCGGTTACACCATCCAACGTCACTATCGGCTTGCCAACGCAGGAATCAGGTATTCGACCAGCTCGCGCGTTACCGTATAAATTTGATGTTTATGGAACCGCAAATATAACGGGTAACACTTTCCGCATTCACTTCGGCAATGTTGGTCGGGCTGCTGCTGTGTTTCATGTGCGCTCTGGCGATCCGTCAGTTTTACCTCGCAGTTACACCGTTGAAGCGGGGAAATCGCTTGACGATAACTGGAATATAACCGGGAGTTACGATTTATCTGTTTATGGCCCGAACGGTTTCATGCGTTCATTCAAGGGTGATTTGACTGCGGGCGTAAATGCTATAAACCTAAACGTTCGCGCGAGTTATGAGTGTAAAGAACGTGGCGGTATTGCTTTAAACATTAATAATGTCGGCAAACGCAACGTTAAAGTAGTCATAATTGATGCTTACACTGGCAATGAGTTCGAGCACTTTCTTACGTCGCACAAAGGCTTGGAGCATGAATTGTCATTGAAGAAAATGCATGGTTGGTATGATGTGACGGTTCGTGTTATGGGTGATAGCACTTCTGAATATCGGCTAGCCGGGCATGTGGAAGATGGTCGGGATAGTTTTAGTGATCCAGCTCTTGGCGGGCTAGTCACTTCGAAGGCCTGATCCGCATCACAATATCAGACTGCGTAAGCCCTGTGTGGGCTTACGCAGCTATGGTATTGACAGCAAGAATTGGCCGTTTATGCCAAAGGCCTGAATATTGAAACGGTAAGCAGGAAAAGAGTCAGAGGACGCCCAAGCTTTGGGCTAAACACATCAACTCGCGCCGAACGAGCAGATAAATCCAAATGACATCGTTGGTAAAACGCATCTCAACATCCCCATTAAAATGATTATTACCTTAGCATGACGTTGCTTCGTCTGATGCTTTACCGTTAGATTCTATTTACTAATCAATGTCGTCAAAACCATTCATACCAGGACTTTTGATCCTCAATTATTTCAATTTGGCCAGTTACGGTTAGGTTAATCCGGTATTTTGCTGCCAATGGTGATGTAAGCAGTTTTTTCCATTGTGGATTTGTTTGGGAGAACAGAAAGTACAGCGCCAATGAACCTTGAGCGGGTGGATTTACCAAATGCTCTTGATTGGTACCGGGAATAATTTTAAAAACCCCCACAACACTGGGATCCGGCGGATCTGAAAAGGTTTTTGCGGCTATATCCTGATAACTGTCTTGCATAAATTGCTTTTCATTGACATTCCGGACAACCAGATAAAAAAGGCCTGCTTTATTGGCTTGTTTATGGGTCATGATATTTAAGACCATTTCCGGTTGTTCAATGGGTTTTGGATCGCTTGCGCACGCTGCCAGAAAAAATCCAATCAGCGTCAATAAAATCATTTTCCTGGTTGATGGATTTATCATTACTTGTATCCGGCAAGATTGGCGAAGAGTGACAATGGATTTGATTTGAACTGAAATTTAAGATTTAAGGGCTGTTGTGGAAAGTTTGGGTGTGCAAGCGGCCATTGGTAACGGTGAAAGTCATCGTTTTGTCGGCCTTGCTGCAACAGCCTGAAAAAATTCCAGGTTGAATCGGTCATATTAAGCTCGGCTTGTATTAGAGTTGGCCCGTCATCTTTTAAAAACTCCATCCCGGTCCCAGCGGAAGGCGCTGCCCACCATTCGACTGGTAATTGTTGCCAATCAGCCAGCTGATTGAACCCTAACACGGATACGCTGCCGGATCGCAAATAAGATAATGACACTATCGGCATGTTGGTAATTTGTTGATTAGGATAGCCAGGCAGTAAATCAGGTTTAACGTACAAAGTTAAAGGCTTGGGATTGCCCTGCTCATCCCAAAGATTGCTGGTAAGTTGTTGTGCTGCATTAAGCCGGCCCAGCAAATTCGCAGGCAATTCTATACTATTGGATATTCCGTATAGTTTTATCCACGAATTATTGTTAAAACTGCACAAAGCGGCCAGATAGTCTTGGAATGTTTGCCAAAATACCCCTTGTTTCGGGTGAAAGGTTTTTTTCAATTCTTCTACTGTTACTTCCTTATCTCTGCCGGCTTTGCTATCAAACGGAAACTTGGTTAATAGCGGTACAACACTGGTATCCCAAAGATCAGACCAAATAGTTTCAACGCGTTGATTGATTTCTGAAGTGCCGTAATCTTGAACTTTTAAGACGGGTGCTAAAAATGGCTGTTGCCAATTATCTTGAATACCGGCATTTTGCAGCCAGTTCTTAACAATGGTTAAATAAGAGCCTTCTTCATTAAAACGCATGCCCCAAGCCAATCTGGCTAACGGTGGTAACGCTACTTTTAGTACGGCAGCGTTGCCATCATTCTTTTTTGGCACATAAGGCTCAACGGAATCCAGTTCTTGCTGCATGCGCGCCATCATTAACTGGTATTTCTGAAACTCAGGATAAACCCCGTTTTTTTCTTCCATCAAATGCTGAATAAATCGAAACACGGTGAGTTTTTGAGCAAAGGTTTGAAAGCTATTCGAAGCGGGAAAAATAAGCGCTGTATTGTTTTTTATCTGTACTAAAATTTGCAGCAATTGCGAGTTGGGTTGTTGCAAATCGTCGAGCACATAGCCAAGTGCCCATGCAGAGTCTATCCTGACCTGAAATTGCCGAAAGTAATTTAAATAGGCACTAACGTAATTATCTGAATAGGTATTCAGATGATTGATGACAAACTCGTTAAAGCGTTTTTTCTCTTGTTCAACTACGGGAAGGTTCGGGATAAGCGAAGTCAGGGCTAACACCGCAGGTTTAACTTTTTGTTCGAAAGCTTCGTTAGTTAAACGTCCGTCAATTCGGGCTTTACCTGCAAACAAGATTTGTCCGTTGTTGGCAGCATTCAATTCCAGATTTGGATAGGCTGAAGGGGTATTAAAAAAGACCCAGCCATCATAATTTCTGTGCGTTTCTATGAGATTACGCAAGGCAAGAGTTACCCGGCTGCGTACTATCAATGCCGACCATTGCTCGGACGTGAAATAAAAATGTTCCCCATTTAAGTTGATATTGATTTCTGCTGTCTGGCCATCTGGTTTTGCGTTGGCTACGGTTTGCAGCATGGTCAGACAATCGTTTAAAGCCAAATCATTTGCGCAGTCATCGGTATTACTGAATTTGAGATTACTCACCAATTCTAATAATTGCATAATACCTTTCTGGCGCAAATCCGATTGACTGGTTATTTCAAGTCTTAAACTGGTGTTTTGATTTAACCATTGCCTGATTTCTTCCTGGTCATTGTAATAACCAAGTCTGTCGATAACGCCAAAAAACAACTCGATTTGCTGTTGGAGTTTTAGCAACTCGGATTTCTGAATAAATGGTTTTTTGACAATTTGCTGAAGACTTCTGAATAGTTCCAACCATTGTGTGTGGTCTTCAATAGATTCCTGATACTTGGCGTAACTGATCTCATTTAGCGGAAAGTCTAATTCATCGGTTTTGGAGTTGTATCTGACATAATCTTCTATCAGTTTATTGTATTTGCCGAGATCGGTTTGGTGTTTCTGCTGGCCGTTAGATAGTAACTTGCCGATTTCATTGTTAGGTGTCGCGTATAACACACCAAGCAGACGAGTGGTTTTGAAAGCGGCGTCATTTTCAAACTGAATTTGTTTTAATAGCGGAATCAGATAATGATTACGTACTTCCCTTATCAATAATTCCTTGTTTTTGCTGTCTGTGTTTGCGAAAAAATTAGGCAGAAAACTTAATAGCGGATCCTGGTTTAGATTGGCACTAAAATCTAAAAAAAGCGGGCTAATTTTTTCAGCATAGTGTTCAATGGGTGTTTTAGCCACAATTTCGATGCCACGCCGTACTTCTGAAACTTTATCTTTCTGATAGTTATAACTACCAACCAAATAGAAGCTACCCAGCAAAAGAAAAACCAGTGCGGCTTTAGCATGGAAATTTAAAGAGACTAACGGCGGCTTACTATAGCCCGCTGGCAATGCAAAAGGCCGACTGCCGAAACTCTGGATTTGATCAGAAAACAGTACAAGACGAACTATGGGTATAGCCGTCAAATCTTGCTCCACCCCGGCAACGCGAAAATAGTCCAGCAGTACTTCAAATACGCGAGGCACTTCGTTAAAAAAAGTGATAATTTTTAAATAATCTTGCGATGATTGATTGAGTAAAGCTTGGTTTAAATACTGTTTGAAATGATCGAGAGCCGTCTGTAATCGTTTTAACCCATCACGTTCCGGAAACTCTATTTGCAAGGGGATGCCGACTTGTTGCAAAAATTGACTGAATTCCACAAAGCCTTCGACTTTTTCCATGTGCGTTAGCGCTAATATGACAGGTAAAGGCTTACCCTCCAGTTTGCCGAAAATTTTTAACTTTCCGAATAATGCTGGTCCGGACTGACGCAAAATCTCCGATTGGGGCGTCAATAACGTATTTGCATCAATCACTAACATCGCTTGCGGATTTGGCGGTAAGCGTCGCCACAGCTGCTTTATCGCTCTAAAAGCGGCTGGATGGGTGTCATAAATTAATTGTGAACCAAATTCCAGGATTAACGATTTAGGGCCTGCATAGACTTGCAGCAATGAATCCTCTATGGCGCTGGGGTGAAATCGATAAACTTGACCTTGCCAATCGGCATAACGATCAATGATGCCGGTTTTACCGCAACCGGCATCACCGATTACCAACGATAAAGGCGCGCTCAATACATCAGGGCGTAACCGCCAGGGTATGGCGGCAGTGAAGTCACGCCATATTTTCAATAAGCAATCAGACGGCAGTTCCAGCATTTTAGGCACTGTCATGGTCGGCGCTAACGATTGCTTTCCATCCTGTTCAGCTTGCTTACGCCGCCAAATCAGATAGGCCAGCACACAAACCAACATAAACACAATTGTCAGTCCAACCCAGTCCAACAAAGTAAACAAGGAAACAATGCTGTTCCAGCTACTCCACAATGAATTAGAGACCATTTACTTTTCCTTTACTAAAGGGTTATGTTCATTTTATGGAATTGCCATACCATCCGGTGTTACACATTGTTAACATCGTAGATTGGTTGATCAATTGCACTTTGATCGTGAGCAAGCATTGAGTCAGGTCAAAATAATTAACCAGAAAATATAAGCGGCCTGGACATAGGTTATGCGATAAGTCGATGTTAAAGCGCCGCCATAACATGATTTCACCGATTTCCGTTTTAACTTCCAAACTGCAGGTATTTTTAATAATTTCTTGGATTTTTCGATTAAACTTCTCAATGATCATAATGCAGAGCTATCAATAATGAACGTTAGTAAGAAAACGTGACAAATCAAAGTATAGCTACTAATAAAAGAACTGCCGTCCGGATTGGACTGTAATTTAGTGATACTCACCCATCTCATTACCATCCGTTTTGCGTAGCCATCTTCCTTAAATAGATGCATCGTTCTTCGGAGGCAAAATCCATCATCACACAGCTAATCAGTGGCCGTCCTCCTTGCCTGCTGGAACCAAAGGCATCTTTGCCCCATTTGTTTAATTCTGCCTGTTGCCAAGTAGCTTCATCTGCTGCTTCAATAGAAGACCACCTTAGTCCTATTGGAGAAGTGTTGGTGGCGTAATACACAGCCATAAAGTGATCGGTATTAGCCTCTTTAAGATTCTGCAATCTTGTGCGCTGGCCTTCCTGAATGGATGTCGTACTATTCGCATCGGAATACGAGCCAGCCGTGTTTAATACAAAGTTGTATTTCCCATCCGCCTTGTCGGGATCGAAAATCATAAGATTTTTCTCTTGAAATGCGTCTTTAGCATCATACTTTTTAAGCAATGCCCGTACGATGCGATGATTTAATTGAAGATTGGGCGGTGGCTCATCCATAACGACAACGACTCGGTTTCTGAGTGAATTAAGACTGACTAACGCTATCTGGTTACTATGACCATTAGGATATACCGGGGCTGGATGTACTGCGCAGAGTCCATGCAGCTTTCTTAGAAACGCAGGATAGGCAGATTCATCTGATTTTGTAAGCAATACGATGACCACTTCGGAAGAGTTTTCATCAAGAAAGCTGATGATGCCATCGGCTACGCTATCCAACGTTTCACCTTCTGCAGCACTATGGAAACAGCGCAACTGCTTATTAATTCTTATGTCTAACCACCTAACTCCGGCTTCCAATTGCTTTTTTACAGGCAATAGTTGCGTAACTGCATTGGCAATTGTGGCAAACCCTCCCCTATTCGATAATTCCTTAACCATACCAGCGTCATGACTGCCTGGCAGGACAATAGAATTCAGTTGCCGTAACCCATCAATTTCACTCATCCAGTTGTTCATAGCCATCGTCGATTCCCAAAAAAATACTAATTGTTGATATGATTTTTGCTTGTGGTTTTCTAAGTTAGATTTACTAAAGACTTGGTCAAAATTTTCTGTTTTAACTCTGATAAACAAAGGTGAACTGAGCTACGCTGACGTCGATACAATTCACCACTTAGATAATGCGCCTGACACCAGGCTTGATCTGCATGGCCGGTTTTATCTCTCCTGGGTAAAAACGGCAATACCTCAATCCGGTCCGGTAAAAACTCAGCACCTAATTCGGCTGCTATTAATGCCTCAATATCTACCGTTTCAAACCCTGTTCCAAAAACCAGCAGTATTTGGCGCGGATCGGCCCCGCCGCGATCTCCATAGGCTTCTACCAGCGCCACGTACGGCAGGGTTGCAGCGAGTAACTCCAATACTTCTTCACGGGGATAGGTATGTCCGGCTCTACTTTGCGGATGTTGCCCCAGATAGTGCCAAGCCATTGACTCTGGTATGCAAAGATAAGGCCGGGCCTCCCAGCTGACAGCCGCCTCTGCGACTCGTCCTAAAGCTAAACGCCCCCATCCGCCTAGGCAGGGCAAATCTGGACTATCGATCATGCTTAATTGCCAAGTTATGCCTGCAGCAGGCAAAACACACAGATGAGCCTGCCCCAGTTGTCGCGCCGAAAACAAGATAGCTCCACCATACACCGCACTAAATAACGCATTACCGGCATACACAGATTGCAGTTGCAAGCGCTGGATAAAGTCCTGCCATAATATAAAATCGGATGATTCAGCCGGATGTCGAAACCAATACCGCCAGGGAATTTCGCCAACTGGTGGCTTACGCAACAACAAATCGCGTAATCCTGCGCTTATTCCCAACACGTTAACAGGTTGCTCAAGTAGGCGTTCTACGTTAATAGACAGTTCGGCCAAAGTGATATGCAGCCAAGTTGCACCGCTTAATAATACCGCCAATACCATTGATGGCTGGCTTTCCAGCCTATGCCAACCTGGTGCAGCACAGATATCGCCTGGCTTAATACCCAAAGCAAATACGCCATCCCGCAACGCGCCAAAGTAGAGCGTTTCGGCAGTCACCGGCACCGGCAGTTGCGGATTGACACTGACGGGATCAAAGCATTGCAGAACGACTGCTTGTTCCGGATAAATATAAGGCTGCCTGACTGGCGATATGGAAGATAGCTGGCTGGGCAATACCAGCGCCTGCCATTCAGAACCCAACTGATGTCGATATAAGTGATCTATGACCAACCGGTTTGGCGCAAGCTCCTTTAAACGACGTTGTACAAAAGCATTGCCCTGAGGTGGGATTATGCTTACGACCAACCCTAACCGAAAGCCTGCCAACAGTGCCGACAGCCATTGAGGATCGTTGGGCTGTATAATTGCGAGGACTTCCCCTGGCTGAACACCTGCGGCTTCCCAAGTCGCAGCCAAACCATTCACGATGTGCGTCAGTTCGGCATAAGACCAGCGCTGCCAAGCGCCTTTTTCATACCAAATCAATGCCGTTTGCGACTGGTCTTTTTGGCGGGTTAGTAGATCATGGTAAAAATCGTAACGTAAACCGGGTATGCTTTTGGATTGGCTGGCTTGCCGACGCTGCCAATAACTGTGTAAATCTTTAAAAAATGCGGCCGGTTGTTTCCAGCTTAAATGCAACCAACTATAATCCGTCGCCGCATCGGGTCCGACCTGCCACAAGGAAGATTCGATCAGGGCTAATTGCGAAGGAGACCATGATGCTAAGTCAGGATCATGTACCATAATTTTCCTGCTGCAAACAGTCTGGCATAACCATCCCTAAACCATCACCTTCGTCTGACCGGCAAAGCTGATGCTGATACATCCCCCCCAACTGCACATTGCCTTGCTATCGCTGCTTAACGCCGGCATATTCCCAATCAAAACGGTGGGGACACCCACTATCCAAGGTGACGCAAGCGGTATGCAGGGCATGGGGGTTAATGCACCCAAGGCGGCAGCGGTGGCTGCCGCCACAGTTGGATTGCCCAAACTGGAACAAACACCGAATGACGAAATATTAAGCATAGGGATTTGATCTTGTATATTGCCAGCAGGCATATCAACCAGAACATGATTGGCTGGTAATACCTGCAAGGCTCCAGGTGCTGCACCGAAGCTGCAGCTGAGAATGGCACCGCCGGTTACTAAAAAGGCCATGAGAATTTATACCTCGCTAACGTCATCGGTCGCGTAATAATGAGCGAAATGCTAATGCTGTTTACGATCATCTTGCGCAAAATCCGGAAATGGATGTTTGATAAAATTATCGATATCAACTTTCAGCCACTCCAGCATGGTTTGCCAATGCGGATGGTCTTGTCGATCTTTATAGACTTGCAGTTCCTGATAATGTATTGCTTGCAAGCGAACAAATGCTTCAAACATTTTTGGAAAATACAGTTTTGGGTCAAACACTTGCAGGGTTTGATTAATATCATTGGCTAACAAGGCCGCTTGCGGAAACTTGTTTTCTGCGAGTACTTGTTCAAAAGCCGCAAGCTTGATTAACAATTGCTGTAATGGATATGAAACTTCTCTGGTTGACAAATTTAGGTTAACTGAATCAACCAGAGTCGTTACGGAACCCGAAGGCACCGTACCCGTTTCTTGCAGCTCGCAAGTTACATTTATATCAGCGTTATCGTCGACTGGCTGAACTTCCGGTTTTCGTTGCTGTAAACGTTTAAAATCCGCTAGCCATTGTTCGATTTTGGTCAATTGATCAAGCACTGAGGTGGCTTTATCGGCGAGTCGCAGCGTTATTAACGCGCGCAAGCTTTCGCCCGCTGCCGAAAATAGCCAAAGCTCATTGGTAGGCGAACATTCCAGCCACTGCTGCCATAAATTTGAGTTTTTGCTTTCTTCATATTTAACGTGTTTCAGAATATGCCGCAATAACCAATCCAGGCTTTTGGCTAAACTAATCTCGCGCTTGTCTGCAGGCGTTAACGCTTCCCAATTTTCGTGCAACACACGATTTAAACAATCAACAAGGTCCAATAAACTGCTTAAACCCTGCTCCAACCAGTGTCCATATAACCAGTAGCAGATCAATCGAATATCGTAGATGCCTTCCGTAATCAGGACTTCGCTTTGAGCGGCGGCTTCGAGATATTTTCCGGCCTCGATCAAGCCTGTTATTTCGTAGAATCGTGGATCGGATAGATCAAACTCGTGACCTTCACTGATCGATAGATTGCTTTGCAATAATGCTAAATTCATCATTTACTCCTTTAATTTGCAGCGCACAGTTGCCCGGAAAACAGGCGGATGTTGCGAACCTGTAACTGATCGCTATGGATATTTTCATAGCCTAAATAGCTGTTGGCCTTTAAATCCAGCGAAGTTGACTGGCTGCGAATCGTCAGCCAAATTTCCAGATCCAACTCCAAGTCTGCCAATAGCGGGAACATTAGGTTGTGCAGGCGTTTGGTAATTTCCTGCGCCCAAGGTTGAGTTTTTTTATACTGCGCTTCCTCTGTGATCAAGGTAATGCGTTTGCCTGGTACGGTTATTTTTTTGGATTTACCCAGTACAGCCTGATAGCCGAGCCTAGATTTACCGAGGATGGGGGCGCCTAAATCAACATTTCGCTCAATTCCAGCTTTTTCTATGCGCACTTGCAGTTCCGGAAACACTTGCTGAGTTAACCAATGCAAACAAACCGGACTATCCAGTTTTAAGGTTTGTAAGGCCGTTGTTTTTCTGGTTTGCCAATCCGGATAGATACTATTATCAATTTCTGGATAGATAGCCAACAACAACCCACGTAATAATCTATCGTCTAAATACCCGATAAACTCAGCAAAACGTTCCTCATCAATATGATTATCCTGCACTTGTTTAAACAGATAATTAGGTAACAGGCTTTGGCCGCCCAACAACCCCATATTTAGAGTTATAACCACTTTTCTATCGGGTGATTCTGAGAATTCAATAGCTTGGATTAATCTGGGTTGGGAACAGGCGCTGAAATGACTGCAAAACAAAATATCATCCAGACTGTAACCGATATGCGTTAACAGCATTACCAAGCTGACCGGATCGAAACGTTGAATATGTTTCGTAATTCGGGCTTGCGTGGTTTTCATAATCACTTACCTTTTGACAGGCTAAGAACCCATAACAACTCATCTAATTCTTCCAGCTTTTCGATGAGAATCTGTTTCTGATTGTCATCTGCCACATTCACTGCATCCAAAGGGAAGGTTTCTGCAATGATGTCGGTCAATTCTGTAAAAAATATCGAAAGTCGGGTCGTGTCTGAAAAGCTTTCATTGATTAAGCATCTCAATTTTTGATAATGATTATGAATGTCCTGATTGCGTAACAGTTGCGGCGTTTCCTGTACCGGACGCGTCAGCATAACCCAGTTTGCGCGTAAGCGCTCGGGGGAAAATAATTCATCAAACCTGGTGCTGGACATCGTCTGCCTCACATCGGTTGCCAAGTGTTTGCCAAGTTACGCAAAAACCAATACATCAACAGTAATAACACGCCGGACGTGCCGTAATAAGCGCTATTGGGAATACGGAAATAAATGCCTTTGGTTTGTTCCTGAATGGCAGCGATACTCGTATCAACTATTGGTAAATTAATGTGTTTTTGTAATTGCTGCAGATATTCAGCAATTTTGACGGAATTTCCACTATACCGACCACGAAATCCATCTTTCAGACAAAAGTAAAACATCTCGTAAACTAACGGCAGCGATTCCGGTTTGCTTAATTGGCTGTCCAACAATTCATAAAATAAATCGCCGGCATCCATCACTTGGTATAACTCTTTTTGTAACGAAGGCCATTCCATTATTTGATTATTGGCCACCAGGCCTTGTGCTAACTCATCGCAATGCGCCATCAATGGAAATAGCACAAAATAGGCATCGCGTTCCGAATAATTTTCACTGATTGCAATGCGCAATCGTTCCAATTGCGCACGAAGCTTACTGCGCAATTCCAAGCTGTCATCCATGCTGAGCGGTGTTTGTACTTCGGTTTCCCGCAAAGGATGCAAAATGGTATTTATGTTAGCGATTATTTCCCAAACATCCGTTTTCATGAATTTACTCCGTTATTCGTGTCATTAAGTTCATCGAGTATTTCCCACGCCGCCTCAACTTTCGCATCGCTAAGCCATAGATCTAAAACGCGCCCGACATGATGGGCAAACGGCCCAAGCATTTCATTAAACTCAACGGCCTGCGGCTTAAATTGCAGATAATAAATCTGCTTGTTCTTGTAACCCTCCCCGGGTTCTTCCTCCAGACGCACATCGACCAGATTATTGAATACCTTTTGAAATTGCCCTGCAGAAACACTACCTAAAGCCGACAACAAATCTTTAACATCCTGGGCACCTAATGAGACTTTGTGCATTAACGTTAATAAATGCAGATAGCGGTTGATATCATGTAACTGTGGATTTTCAGCATGTGCGATGGCAGTATCCGTTAACTCCCATTGCAGGCCCTGAATTTGACGACGAAATACCTGTAAGGTATGCGGATTAGGCAAAATTTGATCGTACCAGGGTTGCTGCCATAAAGCTTCGATCACAAGCGTACGCGGCTGCTCAAAACTGGCTGGAAAATGTGGAACCAGCCGATATAAATAACCGCCGTATTCCTGCATGGGGCCTTGTTCAATTTCATAAGAACCGTTTCCACCGGACAACACACCTGGCCGTAGTGGAGACAACCCTTGTTCGCCGACTTCGTAAACCCCCAATACTTTTTGCAGACAAAAACCTAACTCCGGCTCGGGATGGCGGATGGTATAGTGCTCCTGCGTGCCATCACACATAATCGGCTGAGCCATAGCGCGTTGATTGTTGACCAGCGGCACTGTAAACAATTGAAATAGTTTGGAATTAATTCGTAAATGCCGTGGCCAAGTTCGGTCACAATCCAGGATCACCGTAAATTGCCGCCAATTTCGCGGGGCTGCGGGCAATTCCACTTGTAAGTAAAGTTCTTGCTGCGGAAAATGAAAATATTGGCGTTCCAATTCCATCGGTTGGAGTCTTTGGTCATCCGCTATATCGAGCGGCAGTGTACCCAAGCTAAAACCGCAAGGCAGAGTTGGCTGTTCCTGGTCATATTCATCAAATTGTACCGATACCTTTTGTAAGGCCATGCCAAAAAATTGCAATACTTTTAGGGAAAGCGACAAATCGTTTAAATAATTGATGTGTAAACGCAAGGTTTCCGGCTGTTCGTTTAGCCGGTAATTTGCCTTAAAACTCAATAACAGTCTGCTACCGCTTTCAACCGAAAGATCCTGTTTGGTTTGCACCAGACTCATAGGCAGTATTCGCATTGCCTGAGTCGTATTAAATATGACCAACCCGCCTTTTGTCGGTTGGAGAGCGATTTCTGTTCCGGCCGGCAAATTTAAGACTTCAGTTAATGTGCCGGTGGGTATTGCCTGCACCATCGCCATTGAAGGCAATGGCGTGAGTAAAAATGAGAAAAACTGCTGATACAAGCGTTGATTACCAGCATCCAAACTGCGGTTTAGGGCGATGCGGGTACGAGCGCTAAAAAAAGCCATCGCTTCAATGATGCGTTTAACATCTGGATCTTGCCCGTCCAATCCGGCGGCAGGATGGTCAAGTGCATAATCTTGCCGGAATTCCGCTAAATCGCGTAGTTCTTCCAGAAATGTCCGATATTGTTGGCTGTTTTCTAAATTCATTCTACTTAACCTAGTTTGACCAATGCACCCTGGATATTGGTGAGCTGTCCCTTTACTGTGGTAGTTAACCCTTCAACGTCCATTGTAGTTTGCGCTGCGACTTTTACTGTTGCTCCTTGTAAACTGGCATTGGTTTGTGCGCTTAGCGCCAATTCCATTCCGGTAACATTGGTTTTCTGATCACCGTTAATGGTGGTTGTCAAAGCTGTCAGCTTGGCTGTATTTTTGGCAGTGGCTGAAATATCTGCGGCGTTGATGTCAAGTTTGGATGTAACGGCAACCGTAAAGTCAGCCGAGGAACTGAAGGCCGTATTATCAGTACTTTTTACGGTATATGTGCCCTGAGCTTCGTGCAAGCTCTCCTTACTTGATTTGCAGGTGATGTTTTCTGCATCAACTGTAAATTCCTTACACTTTACCGTAATGCTGTCAGACGTTTGGGTAATGGTGCTGGTGGCATCTTCACCCTGACAAGTCAAAACCATGCTGGTGCCATTAAACTTGGCGGTCTGCGTGATTTTGCCATCCTTATTCAGGACGGTCATGGTCAAACCCTCGGTTTGGCTTAATTCAATTTTGCACAACAGCGCCATGATCAACCCTCCCCTTCTGACAACATGGTTTGCAATATGATGTAGCCATCGGAAAATTGCAGTAATTCGGTATCCTTATCCTGGGTACGCTGAATTTGCAGTTCCGGTTTGCTATCGACGTATCTATGCTTGACGATATTCTGGCTACTGACTGACTTGCCCATAACTAATTGGTTACCCTGGGATTCCAACGTTAATGCAGTACCGGTTCCCCAATCCAAAAATGCTGCAATGGCGGCACTGTCAAAATACAATCCGATCAATACCCTGGCATGCTTATAGGGCGGGAAATAGAATTGGCCGGTATCCATGTTTGGTTGATAAGCAGTTCGTACATTTTGTTTATCCCATAACGGGATGGATGTCAGGTAATAGTTAACCGAAGTTTCAGCATCGGTATAAAACTTATAAGTGCTATCCGTATCTTCGCCGGTATCACTGACGATAGTACCTTCTACAAAAACCGGATACACCGGTGATTTATACGGAGGTAACGATACCCTGGATTCTGAACTGTGTTCCAGTTGCAAGCTATGGTCAATCGTATAATGGCCGTGATCATTATTAAGATTCAGTTCTAATTCCTGCCCAGGCGTACTGGCGTTCAACCGCCATTCCTTGACTCTATAAGTATTGGGATAGACGAATAACTTAGAACTCCAAGCGGCTGAACCCTTAAAATTTACCAATTGTCCAGGAGCGGTGACTTGAACCTGGAAAAGTTGGTATTGCACCCGGACTTCATGCATAGGCTGTTTTAATCTGGCTGTTTCAAGTACGACCCGTGCTTGCATATCAGCCACAATTGGATAACTGGTTGTATAATCGCGGCGTATATTCGTTACGGATTGAGTATTGCAAATCGGGATAGTCTGCGAATTCTTAGCATAACTATTTAATACATTCGGTTGGTAACGGATGATTTCAGGAAAATCTACGCCAAAATCAGCTATTTCTTCAGGAATTAAAGACAGGACTGATTCGGACGCAGTTTTGGCCGAAGCTAATGAATAGCTATTTTTAGTACAATCATAACTGAACACGCCGTTTTGGTTATCCACCAGCCACAGCAGGTAATCGTAAAAACTGACTTCCAGTCCGGAGGCACCTAATGACAAACTCAGGACTGGATGCGTAACATCCAGGACATTCCAACTGTAATTCAAGTTAATTTGAGGCGGTGTGTGAGCCTTAATCAAATTTTTTAAGGTGGAATTAGTAAACAAATCGCAAGGAAAATGTTGCCGCCATAAGACTTGTGCAGGATCGGCAAAGCGCAGTTGGTAATGTCGATAGTGCAAGTAATCCTGAGTTTTTAGCACATTACTCAGTGTTTGTTCGGAAAAACTGCGGCTGATAACCAAACCGTGCAAGGTCAGCGGTTGTGAGTTAAGCGCCTGGCCGACAGTTACACTCTGTACTTGTAAGGATAGTTCGATTAAATCGTTTTGAGTTAATGGGATAAAAAGGTCATCCGTGTTGCTTTCGCAAGATTTCACAAAGCTTATGCTGCCCTCATAGCCATAAGCATGCAGCTTAATATCCAGATTTTTAACATTGCCCGGCGGAATAGCATAGGCCTGACCGGCTATCGTTAGGGTTAAGTTTATCGCCAAATCACCGATGAAACTGCTCATTATTCAATCCGATAATGCTTATCTGTGGATTCCTGAAATAACTTCAATGAATGCGGGTTGTTACGAACGGTAAAGTCTATTCGAAAGCCTAAGCGTAATAACCGATCGTCATCTATAACGCGTATTTGCAGCGAGCTTACTCTGGGTTCAAATTGCGTGATGAGTTCCGTCAGTTCGCTGATCACCGCCTGAGCGATATCTTTTTTGGTACCGAGATAACTGTAGTCAGTTATTCCGTAATTCGGCAAAAAATAACCATACCCGCTTCTGGTGCTGAATATATTTTGTAAATTGGACAATATGTCAAAGATGTCATCGTCATCGGAGCAATCCGGTTTGTTGGCTAATTTGCGCAGCAAACCCATTATGCTGCTCTCCAGTAAAGAAAGAATTTTTCATCCGCAAATCTGACATCATTGTAAAAGCCTAAGCTCAACTCTTTTAAAACATGATCCCACTCTTCCCCTTCAGTTAATTGATAAATGTCTACTTCAGGACCAAAGGAATGTTGAAATGGCGGACGATCCATTCGTTTACAAGGCACTCCCTGCAAATAAAATTTATGCACATCAGCAAGTCGGCTGACAGCAGCGATTTTTACACCATCAAGATTGACCGGCTTAGTAATCGCCGCTTTCTGAACCAACAGGAAGGTTTGTTTTGCTTGCCTGATTGATGCAGGCAAATCAACTCGTACCAAACTGCCCGATACCGTAAACGGCAAATAAGGCGAACGCTGCCGGTTAAACTGTAATTGTTCGTTCAGGCTGGCGAAGGTCTCAGAAAATAATTCGGCCAGCTTTTCATGCCTGTACGGCACGGTGGCTGACGCGGGGGTATGGTCATGATAGAAACACAACTCTACATAAAATTCCTTTAGTCTCTCGTAGAGCGTATACGGGTGAGGCGATATTTCTGCCAACAGGTTACCCATAAATCGTTGCATTTGCACAATGCTTTTCAGGCACTGCCTGGCGTTAACCAGATCCGAGCCGGATAAGTAAATAGCGGCAATTTCCTGCGTCAACTGATAATGGTACGACTCCAGTTGATGATTCAGCAAAGTTAACTGAGCTTTTAAAAAGGGCGACGCCCTCACCGCAAGCAGAGGCGGTATGTAACGGGACGACAGCTGCCAAGTGCCATCGGGCTGTTTTTCAAAGTCTGCCACTCGAACGCTTTCGGTAATCCCGAAACTTTCTTGTTCCGCCGATAATTCCAAAGACCACTGCCAAAAATTAATATTTTCGTGTTTTACAGTTTTGATATTTGCGTCAATCTGGCCTGCATCCTCAGATGCGCTGCGCACATGTACATAAACGGGTATCAACGTGCCGCCAAGGATATTCAGATTTAGCGGTGTAATTTGGGCATTGTCCTTTAACTTCAATAGTAAACCCGAAGGTAGCTGCAATGTCATTTCATCAATAGTCAACACACCCTCAGTCAACAGGCTTTCGCTCCAACGCAGGTTTGAAAAGCCATAGCAAGGCGCATCCTGCTGACGATAACGCAGTGCGTTGTCAGCCAATAATGAGTCTTCCAAGGCACGCAAATGGGCAGGCAATAAAGCCTGCCCCATCGCCCAAAATACTCGCGCTAACGGACTTTGCATAATAACGGTCGTTAAGATTTATTTATTCGCTGCTTAAGTTCCCCCAACAGTCACGCCCCAACTTTTAACAAACTTATCCGTGTTGGAAACAGCTACTTTAATAGTTTGCGCTGATTCTTGAGGCATAATGCCAATGTATAACGGGAAATTCAGAGGCGAAACCACTTGTCTATCCGGATCCGATGCTATTTGCAAAGAAAGCTCGCCATTATTTTTATATATCAAGCCGTTTAAAGCCGTTTCAGTTTGGTTAAATGCCAGATAATAGACTTTGGCATTTTGATCGTAAGCGTAGATATTAAATTTAAAAACCACCTTATTACTGGAGAGGTTGGTATGCGTTAAAATACTCACTGCTTTTTGATTTTCCGTACTAACCACGCTGGCAATATTTATCTGATCAGCATAGCCGCCTCGCCAATCAATATCGGAAATCAAACCGACTATCGACGCGCTGCTATAGTCGGTCGGTACGGTGACTGTCATATCGGCAGCTAATTCTGTGCCGCCGATATTCAAGCTGACTAAATGACCGACCAGAACCTGGCGATCTTTCTCGAAGTTAAAACCTTGTCTGACGCTGCAATTGTAATTTAATGATGCCATGAAACTTTCCTCTGATAATTATTAATTGCCGATTTACAAACGGGCATCCAAACGCAATTCAACATCCATCCCTTCGAACTGAATATGGGGCAACACTGAAATAGCGCAATCGTACCAACCTATCATGCCGGGACGTTCTGCCACTGCTACGGATGCGGCTTTAAACGGGTAATAGCGTAAGGTTAAATCGTCCGGATTTACCACGGTGGTCACATATTTGAACATCCAATTGTTTAGTGTGGTGCTGATGAAAGTGGCATCTGCGCTGGAACCGATATTGTCACGCATGATACATTTCACATAATGAGCAATCCGCGTAATAGAAAAAGTGTACGAAATATTTGCCACTAACTGCGCGTTTTCAGAATCCTTCTGATCTTTAAACTTTTTCGATTTTTTCAAAGATTGGCAACTAAAAAAACAGGCATCAGCCGTACCTTTGCGGTAAATCAACGGTATAAATCCTGCGTTAGCGAAGTCCAGTTCCCGATAATCCGGTATTACCATTTCCACTGGAATCTTTATTTCATCTTCACCGCGCATGTTAAAGGAATAAACCGGCAAGCCGTTGACTAAGCCACCTGCTTTCGGCCCGCGCAAATACTGACACCATCCGGAAGTAACAAAAGAACGGATCATGTTTTGTGTAAACAAAATGCTGGCACTACCCCAAAGATAATCAGCATTGTTATCGCCGCGCACTTCTTCTTTGAAAGTAAATTTACCGTTACCGCAAGGGTTGGTGTCTGGATCATAAGGTTGACGTAAAATATAACGCGGCAAAGTCAATCCTATATAAGCAGCCACTTCCGATTCTCTTAATTTATTCCATGACCCATAGCGAGGATGATTCATCAATCCTTCCAAATCCTTAATGGCAGCCAATTCATCAATAGTTTGGCAACCGAAGAATTTTGGTGATACCGCACCTATAAAAGGCGCATGGCATGCCGCTGAAATTTTACCCATAATATTCAGCCATGACTCATCGCGCGGTGTATGCTCAAATTCATATAAACCGACAATGCTGGCGTATGGTTTGCCGCCGTATTGATCATATTCGGCTGTGTAAGCTTTTTTGAATAGTGCACTGCCGGTAATGTCTACAGCATTATTGACAAAATCCTCGTTCAATTCTTCTTTGCTGACATCCAGCAGATCAATCATGACATCGGCTTTGAAATTAGTCGTGCGTACCAACTCGTTAATGGAACGCCAGTTGGACTCCATCGCTTTAAATTGTTCATGATGGATAATCTGGTTTAATTGCGCACTGACCATCTCATCAATACGTCCGATCAATTCCTGTACGGCGCCCTTATCAAACTTTCCGGCAGCAGGATCAATATTCATCAGCACTGCGGCCATGCCTGAAATAAACCGGTCTTCGTCGCGGATCTCGTCAGCATCGATAACGGTGGCCAGATTATTGGACAGCACCGGTTTCGGTGCAAATATATCCGGATTTAATCGCATGCTTGTCAGAAAGCGTTTTAAATCCAGTGTTTCAGCTGATTCTGATCCAGACTCAGGGGTAGTGACAATCTCGGTAGTAGTTTCCTCAGACATAATCTGACTCCTAAATGTTAAGCTAATTAAATGGATTCAGCGGAAATGCTGGGACTGGGTAATTTAAAACTTTCAAAACCTTTTAAATCAGCTAACACTTTTTCTACGTTGTCTGGTTCACTCATCAATTTATCCAACAACTTATGAAATTCCTTACGATTATCAAAATTGGTCAGCATTTCATTGATTAGTTGCTTCAACATTAGCAGCCCCTTTAACTTGGGAACATGCTGAGCAATTTGATCTGGAGACAAGGAATTCATTGAGTCTATAGGCAAATTGATTGCCAACTCTTCTTCACGTTCAGGATCAATTTTATTTTCAACAGTAAAGCTCAGATTTAAACCCATATCATTCATAACTGAATCAGTATTTGAGCCATCCAAATTACGTATGCGTCTTTCATCAAGATCAAATTTGCGATCGACGGAACTGCCCAGCGAAAAATCACCCACCATTAATAATCTCAACGGCAAGGTCATCTCCTCTGACTGACCGTTTATTTCGGTTCGATAACGCAAGGTTAGCCGTGATTTTGGAATTTCGTCTTGTATAGCCATTTTTATCTCCGAAATATTAGTAATTTAACTCTTCTGACAACGCATAATCGCTTAATAACTAATTGAGCTTAGTACCAGAAAGTTTTTTTACAATTGCAAGAAACGGAACTACTTCATATAAATTTAAGAAAGTGTCCAGGATTTTCGTAACGGGAATACTTACTGGCTTACCCGCGTTTTTATACAAAGTCCTGGATAACTAAGGCATTCCACTAAAACCGGAAAATGGTAAATTATTTAAATAATCTAATGATTTGTGATGCGAATAGTTAGTTGTTGAGCAGGAAACCGCATTATAAAAGAGGGCAACGTCATTGTTATTCAACATATTATTAATGTTAGGCCATATTCCTGGTAAAGAGCCCACATGATTTTTTTAGCATTTAACAGCTAAAAGCCTGGGGAAGTTTCATTTTTATGCAAGAAATAGCATGTATGTTAGCTATTTAAATTTATAAACTTAACCAAGTGCCTGTCATGGTTTAGAAAAAACTAGTCTTTTTTTAGTTTAAGGACTGGTTTTTACCTAGCATTTTTTGGCGCACGACAGCGTCAGATTTAATCTGAGACTGACTCATTATTAGGGTATTCCGAATATTGAGAGCAGAACGACTAAAGTTCCAAAATCTTGATTATTTCTTCACATTCCATCAATAACACTCTGTATTGATGTTCCGGTTTTTTAGAAATATCTGCGGACTTGCGGGCGCGATCCATATCATATTTTTTTCGTCTATCGGCATCGCTTAATATGGCATAAGCCTCATTAATCTCTTTAGATTTTTCAATAAACTTATGTTTTTCAACAGGATGTTTATCAGGATGATAAATCATCATCAGCGCCTTATAAGCTGCTTTAATCACCGCGACTTCTGCACTATCAAGAACGCCCAGAACCCGGTAAAAATCTTTATGTGTTGAACTCATTTAGCAACCATTACGGATAAAGTGTTGTTTAATTAACTGAATTTATTACTTTAATTTCTTGCAAGCAAAATAAAACTATAGTGCTTATTTTCCAGGCGGCAAGTGAATTAAATTTTACTCTGGCAACTGATAAGTAATATTAACGACCAATCCCTTGACCTTGTCTCACGTCAACCGAAGAAATTGGTAGAATTTCGAAGTAATTTTAAGTGTTGGAACAAGTGTTTGGAAATTGGAAATACTGTTGGATGTGTTTATTGTGCCAACTTCAACAAATCAAACACCACCTTGGCAAAACTCGCTGCTTTGGCAGGATTGGATAACAACTGCATCATCTGGTTGTTACGAGCCTCACTACTGTCCATGACGGCATCGTCAACGGTTTTGTTGATAACGAACCAAGGTTTCCGGGTTTACATCATGTTCGGGTTTAAACTGGCACAAGTTAAAGCGCGTGCCGCGATCACGAATGGCATACCGCAATACGCCCAAGGTGCCAAAAGTACGCATTTCTTTATTGGCCGCATTCGGGTCGGCTTTATTCAGTTGCGAGGCAACCCGTTCTAAAAAGGTTTGTTCAGGATTGTTTGGATACAGGGCGCAGAATTTTTGCCATTGGGTATCTTGGGTGTCTTTTACAAACCCTAACAAATCTTCTGGATACAACGCCAGTTGGCGGTTGTAGTTTTCGGGTTTACCCAACAGCCAGCCATTCCCGACCAGGTGCTGAATCATATCGTTTTGAAAAACGCTCTCTATTGATTTGTTATCCATTTACTCAAAGTGCCTATTGTCCTAACTCGCTTTTATTGTCCATACGAAGCCTGGCATTTACCATCGCTTGATGCAAACGTTGTTCAAGCACCGCTTTGGGTGGCAATTCGGTTAAGTATTCTGCAACATGAATACCCGTGCCATCCAACTCCAGCAGCTCGATTTGTTCTTGTTTTTTACCGGCACACAAAATAATGCCCAGCGGCGGGTTTTCACCGGCTTCCTGTTCATATTTCGCCAGCCAGCGTAAATACAACTCCATTTGGCCTTTATATTCCGCTTTAAAGTTACCTACTTTTAAATCAATCGCCACCAAACGTTTTAGCTTGCGGTTGTAAAACAACAAATCGATATAAAAATCATCGTCATCAATTTGCATCCGGTATTGGCGTGCCACAAAGCTAAACCCGCTGCCCAGTTCCAACAGAAATTGCTGCAACTCGCGCAGAATGGCATCCTCCAGGTCTTTTTCCAGATAACTGTCATTCAGATCCAGAAAATCCAGGATGTACGGGTCTTTTAAAATCAGATTTTCATTCACTAAACCTTGCTCTCGCAATAGGGCCAGTTCGCGGATAATGGTTTCCTCCGGTTTTCTGGAAATGGCAGTCCGTTCAAATAACTGCTTATCAATGCGCTCAGCCAAAGTGCGGGTTGACCAGCGCTCTTGAAGCGCCATAGCCAAATAGAACTCTTGCTTTAGTGGATCAGAAATAGTCACCAAACAATTGAAATGGCTCCAACTCAATTGTGCAGACAGTGTCTGCACAATCTGAACATCAGGAAAAACTTCACTAAACCGCACCATTTGCGCCAAGTTACGCTTAGACCAGCCCTTACCATACTCAAGCGTTAACTGCTAGGCTAAAATGGCAACGACCTGTTTGCCATATTCCGCGCGTTCACCGTTCAGCACTTTATCGGCTATTCGTTTACCCACCTGCCAATAAAGCATCGTCAGCTCGGCGTTAACCGCAACTACCGCACGTTGCTTGGCAGATTGGATGAGTTGTTTAACTTCAGCGACTAACAAGCTATCGATTAAGGGCTGACTCATGCGGTAACCTCCTCGTCGGTTTGGTTATTGCTAATTACAGGGCCTGGGGGTTGCCAGTTTCTGACGTCGATTTTGCCGGTAACGGCGGCGGAAATTAGGGCTGTGCGGCGTTCTTGCATTAGTTCGATTGCTGAGTTTGACTTTTCAATTAGTGTGTCAATTTTTGAAACTTTTTTATCAATAAAGTCAATAATTTTTGATTGTTCAGCTAAAGTTGGTAGCGCTATCGTTACTTTTTTCAAATCATTGATGCCAACGTTTCCCTGAGTATTCGTATTAATTTGATTTTGAATTCCTTGCAAAAAAGCATTAGATTTGAAGTAATAAAAAAGATATAAACCAAATACTTATGAAATATTAGGCTTAATAGTTACACACGAATAAGAAACCAAAAAATCAGCGTCTATATCTATGTATGATGCTGTTCCAATTGTTGCATATCGAGCCAGAATCAAATCACCTTTAGAACTTTTGATTTTTTGGGAAAGTTTCATATAGTCTTCATGGCTGACTTGCTTGCAATCTTTAAAATTTATACTGCTAACAAACTCCTTCAAATCACCGGTCATGACATAAGGTATGCCATTTTCAACAGATTGCGGCATATAGTGGTCAACATCTCCAATAGCGTTGAGAATGTAATTTATGTTGTTCACAACCCAATGCTCCGGCACTTCACCCAACCACTCAACTCCTGATTCGCGCATAAGGACATTGGGGTTTAAACCTTTGGTGACGGTATGGCTAATGACGGCCTGACGTTTTTCTTTTAGCAGTTTGATGAGCTTTTGCTGTTTTTCGATAAGAGTATCGATTTTAGCAGTTTCGTGGTCTAGGAAGTTGGAGATCCGCTCTTGCTCTTCCAATGAAGCTGTAGCTATATGTAAATTTTCAATTACACCCATTCCAATATTCGGCTGAGTTCCTTGGCTCCAAGACAATTGAACACTTGTTTGGAAAAATTCAGCTTGCATTGAATAAAACATGAACCGAGTTAAAACCTTTATTTTTTGGGCTCGAATTAAAGCTAGAGGTGACCAAATATTAAATTCATCATCAGTTTCTACAATTGCCAAAGCACCAGTAGTGTTACCAGACTTAACCATAAAAACATAACCTATTTTAGGCAAACATTTTTTACTATATTCCTCATGCAAAAGCTTTGTTATATATCCACGCTTCTTAGAAAAATCTAAAGCATTATTCTTTACAGCTTCTGCTGATAAAAAAGGAACTCCTTCATCAACAAATTCTGGGGTTTCGTGAGGGCCATCAGTAATCCTTATCGAGACTAGCTGCTTTAGAGGCGCTCGATCCCAATACTTAGGAATTTTATCCAACCACTGACTCTCAGCACTCTTGTATTCAGAATAAGCTCGATATTTCATCGCTCACCGCCCAATTCATTTTCTAATTCTTCAATGCTGGGCAACTTGGACTGCAGGTTTGCAGGGAGCGATTGGGTTAATTGATATTCCGAAACGCCAATGGGCTTTTGTATATCACTTAAAGCATATTCTGCCACTAGTTTGTCTTTCTTTTTACAGAGTAAAATGCCAATGGTGGGCTGATCCCCCTCTTGTCGTAGTGATTCATCCACGGCTTTAATATAAAAATTAAGCTTGCCGGCGTGTTCGGGTTCAAAGTCGATGGCTTTTAATTCTATCACCACGTAGCAGTGCAATTGGGTATGGTAGAACAATAAATCTAAGTAGAAATCGCGCTCACCCACTTGTATGGGCACTTGTTTACCGACATAGGCAAAACCTGCGCCTAATTCCAATAAAAATTGGGTGATGTGGTTGACCAGCCCTTGTTCTAATTCCCGTTCGTTGTAATCGCTGGTGAGGGCTAAAAAATCAAATATGTACGGGTCTTTTAAGGTTTGCTGGGCTAAATCGGATTGCGGCGATGGTAAGGCTTGTTCAAAATTACTGAGCACCTTACCTTCTCGCTGCCACAAGCCGCTTTCCATTTGATGGATCAGTACACTGCGGCTCCAACCGTGTTTTTGGGTTTTAGCCACATAATAGCTGGCTTCATCATGACTTTGGCTTTTGCTGAGTATGGCGATATTGTGTCCCCAGGGAATTTGCCAACATTGCGAAACAGGCTGTTTCGCAATTGCCGGATTAGCCGACCAAAAGCGATACCATTTGCGTATTTGCTCCAAGTTACGCTTAGAAAAGCCTTTTACATCTGGAAATTCGGCCATTAAGTCAGCACTGAGCTGCGTGAGAAAGCCTTCACCCCAAGCGCTGTCTTTTTGTTTTTCAACAATATCAGCACCCAACGTCCAATAAAACTCCAGCAGAGTCGAATTAACTTGAACTGTCGCCTTCAGTTGCGCCTGTAAAAATTGTTGTTTTAATTCTGTTAGCCAAGTTTTATAGTCGGAGCTAAATGCGCGGACTTTTTATCCAAGCCTTTGCTGATCGGATTCTTCACGATTGCACCTCTTGCAATAGTTTCATAACACCATCCGTTTCAGCGACAAAATTAACGTCATCGGTTGCGTTGGTGAGGAAACGAAACCAAAATGCTCATAAAACGTCTTTGCTTCAGTGGATAACGCCTGGACAAGTAGCCCACGTATACCCAAAATATCAGCCGCTTGCGCCGTGCGAATAACAGCATCTTGCAATAAAGCAACCCCAAGCCCTTTACCTTGATAAGGCTTATCAACGGCAAGACGACCCAGAATGGCGACCGGAACAGGATCAGGCATATTGCGGCGAATCGGTGCAGGCGTATCAATCAAATCCATTGCACCTGATGCAAGGCAATAATAGCCAACAATTTTTTTCTGTTCGGCCACCACATAGGTGCGAGATGCACCATTAACCAGATTAGGATACGCCCGCCTTTTAAGCCAGTCAGTCAAGCTATCAACACCGCAATCAAAATCATTAAACTGATAATCGGCAGTCAGAAGCGTAGGTGAAGACAGCACTAGGCTTGCCAAGGTTTGGCAGCTGCCATCAGCCTCTCAAAACCTTCGCCGCTGGGTGGGCTATCAAGCACTTCCAGAAAATGCGTGTAGGTTTGCAGGTCAACTCTCACAAGTCTTTGATCGAGCAAGGATTCTTCTGCCGCACGTCTCGCGGCATCAATCATAAAGTCAGAACGCGTTTTACCTTGCGCTTTTGCGGCCCGGTCAATTAATGTACGAATATCATTACGAACCCGTAAATTAACAGCATGAGTTTGGGTATCGGTTGTTATTTGACGGTCAGGCATAAAAGCTCCTATTGATGTTCAGTATTTACCAATAATACGCTATGAAAATACACATTGTGTATCTATTTTCTTTCTTTTGGCTAAAAACTACAAAACTCTCAACGGCGTTGAGAGTTTTGCTTCAAAAAATGCTGACATCATGAATGCACCTCTTGCAGCAATTGCATAATCTCGGCGCTGACTTTATCCAAGTCCGCATCAATGTCGATTAATTCGCGCGGCGGCTGGTATTGATAAAAATGCCGGTTAAACGAAATTTCATAATCAACGATACCGGTTTCCTGGTCTTTGTCGTCTTTTTTACTGGCATCTATCCAGGCATCCGGCACATGCGGTTGCACTTCCTTAAGAAAGTAAGCTTCGTTAAGGGCGTTTACCGATTGGGACGGATCAAGGGCAACGTTTTCATTGTCGCGCAGTTCCGTATCGGCCTGATATTCAATAACTTTGCCACCTACAGCAAACAAACCATATAGCGGATTGGCTTTGCCGGTATGGATTTTCTTGATGACTTTTTCTGCTACCGGGTTTTTTCTAGCTGACGGCATCGGCGATTTGTTTCTTTTCTTTGGCATCCAAGGTTACTGCCTGGGTTTTGCAGGCGGCTTTTATCGTGGCCTCAAAATCGTTCATGTTATCGTGCTGTTCAGTGCCGATGGCTTGTTGCAATTGCCGAGCTTTAAGCAGAATTTGTTTTTGGTTTGCCCAGGTTTTGCTATCGAGCAGGTCTTTAAACATTCCCTTATTTTATTTAATTTAAAAACAACCCGTATTTTTACCAAATGCTTCACAATTGCCCTGTATAAATTAAGGTATCTTTAATCCATTTTAAATATATTAGAATATTCGAATACTGACATTAACAGTATATGGTTTTTATTTATTGCAATGGAGAGTTGTTATGAACGTGTTTAACGCAATGTGTCGATGTTGGTTGTTTCTGCTAATGCTAATGGGCGTTCTAAATAATGCCTGGTCGGACGACAGCTCATTACAGATATCAACGGGTAGTTTAACTGTTAATGTTGGAAAAACCGCTGCGGTTAATGTTACCAAGCCATCGGGTACTGTGCTCGTCACATCGGCCAAAACGTCCATTGCTACCGTTAAATATGCCAGTGGTGTAGCAACTGTTAAAGGTATTGCTGCTGGCTCTACAGCAGTGACTATTAAAGATAATAAAACGTCCAAAAAAGTGGCTGTAACTGTAACTGTGCCAGTATTAACCGTTAATCCTGTTGCGCTTAACGTTACTAAGGGTAGTAGTGCAACCATTGCAATTACCAATGCAAGTGGCACGGTTAGCGCAAAATCCAATGCAACCACTATTGCAACAGTCAGTTATACGAATACTGCGGTAGTGGTTAAAGGTGTGGCGGCCGGTACTGCAGTAATCACCATTAAAGACAGCAAAACCAGCAGAACGGTAAATGTCACAGTGACTGCCGCGCCGGTTACCACTTTAACTGTTTCACCTGCCAATATTTCATTAACCGTTGGTGCTAGCTCACCAATTACAGTCAGTTCTGCATCGGGCAATGTGCTGGCTAGCTCTTCAAATCCGGCGATTGCAAAAGTAGCCTTTGCAAATGGCGTGGCTACAGTGACAGGTGTAGCTGCGGGTTCTGCAACAATTAGCATCAGCGACAGCAAAACAACTAAAACAGTTCAGGTTTCTGTTTTAAGCAATCCCGTGCCGCCAACCGCTAAGGGTTCTTACACTTTGCTAGCCTGGAATGATTTAGGTATGCATTGTATGGATGGCTTGGATTTTTCTGTATTTACCATACTGCCACCTTACAACACCTTGCATGCGCAATTAAAAGATAAAGCCGGTAAGCTGGTTTCCAGTGGTGTCAATTTAACTTATGAAGCCATTGCGGATAGCACTGGCTCGATTAATACCAGCAGTTACACAAAAACCAACTTTTGGGACTGGACCCATCAGCTTTTCGGTTTGCAGCCAGATAAGGATATTGGCTTAAATTTAGATGGCTTAGCCAGTGGCAAGCCTGCAGCGGGTAATGAAACTCCCTCATTAGCGCCTGCACTAATGACTTATAATGCAGAATACAAATGGTTTGAGGCGGAAGGTATTCCTATCACGCCTTTTGACGATGCCGGTAATAAGAATTTTTATCCAACCATTAATGTTGTAGCAAAAGATCCAGCTGGCAATGTCTTGGCAACAACCAAAACCGTTTTGCCGGTTAGTGATGAAATGACCTGCAAGGCTTGTCATGCTTCAAATACGTCAGCTAATGTTGCACAAAATGCAGCCAAGCCAGCGGCCGGATGGGTCAACGATGCTAATCTGGAAAAAGATTGGAAGAAAAATATATTGCGTTTGCATGATGAAAAACAGGCCAATGACCCGTTATATCAATCTGCACTCATTAAAGTGGGCTATAACACCAAAGGCTTAAAAGCAACTGCCGACTCTGGCAAGCCTGTTTTATGCGTCGCTTGTCATTCCAGCAACGCCTATTTTGACAAACAAAATAAAACGACCGTCATGGGTGGTGTAACTGGCATTAAGCCGTTTACCCAGGTTTTACATGATAAACACGCTACAGTTAAAGATCCTGCTACCCAATTGGCTTTAGATAGCAACGGTGATCGATCCGCCTGCTATCTGTGTCATCCTGGTTCTAAAACGCAATGTTTGCGTGGAGCGATGGGCAAAGCGGTGGATAGCAGTGGGAATTCATTGATGAGCTGTCAAAGTTGCCACGGCAATATGAAAGCAGTGGCCAGCCCGGCACGACAAGGCTGGTTTAATGAACCGACTTGTGAATCCTGTCATAACAATACTGCTAACAACAAGCGGGCAACGTCAGGTGTGGATGCCAATGGCGTAGCAACCGTGCCAAGCGATCACACATTTGCCACCAATGCCAATACGCCTGTAACGGGATTAAATCTATACCGGTTTAGTACCGGTCATGGTGGATTGCAATGTGAAGCTTGCCACGGCTCAACCCATGCCGAATACCCAAGCGCTCATGACGACGAAAACGATCAAAGCAGAGCCATTCAAGGTCATGCGGGCGTCGTAGCGGAATGTACTGCTTGTCATACCACAATCCCAACCACCGTGAATGGCGGGCCACATGGTATGCACACGACAGGTAATGCCTGGGTAAGTGCGCATGAGAATGCCAATAAAAATGGTACGGCAACGACACCAAGTTGTGCCTACTGTCATGGAACGACCAGCGCAGGTACGCCATTAAGCGCAATTAAAGTACCAAAAACCATTAATGCCGGTGAGTTTGGCACCAAAAACTGGCCTGCTGGTTATCAAGTCAGCTGTTACAGTTGTCATAACGGGCCAAATCCAGATTAATATGGATTAAACCTTGTTGTCTAACCCTCACTTAGTCAAAACTAAGTGAGGGTTTTTTGTATAACTTGTATGTACCAGCCTGGAATGAAAGGCGCTTTGATGTTGACAAACTGACAACAACTGGGCGTGATGCCCTGGTTGACACCTCGTGCTCGAAATCCACCGTAAGTTGCAACAACCTTCCGGGATCGGGAAAGAATTCAAGCCGTCAACTGAATCCTGACAAGATTGAAGCTAATCAAAAACATAGCACAGAGGAAGAAATACTCCAGCACAAAATAACTGCCTAAATTTACCCGTCCAGGCTACAACTATTCTGAAAAATTTTGATTATGGATAAACCACTCAAAATCTGTCTGTATGTTTATAACTTAGAAGCATTCGATTTAAGGTATTGTCACGTTTGATATAGTGATGAAATAAAACAGCAATGATATGACCTCCGATCAGGAAATAGCCAAATAGACCTCCGGTTTCATGAATTTCTTTAATGATATCTACCAGTTCTTTGTGCTCGCCAATTAATGCAGGCAAATACAGACCAAAAAATGGAATTGGCTTTCCAGCGGCACTGAGCAAAAACCAACCAGCAATTGGCATCGCAATCATAAGAACGTAAAGGGCTAGATGAACAATTCGAGCTGATTGTTGTTGCCAAGCGGGTGGTTCCGGTTTGATTGCAGGTGTAGACGAAAACAAACGTGCCACTATACGCGGCATGACCATAAGCAAAACAACCAATCCCAGCATAAAATGCATTGCCTTCATCGCCTGCCGAGGCTCACTGTCTTTTGGAAATATACCTCGCAATTCCATAAAAGCGTAAACGGCAACAATTAAGATTGCCATGAGCCAGTGCAAGACGATTGAAACGGTTCCATAACGGTGACCTAAGTTTTTTCCGTGCATTTATTTATCCTAAAAATCAGTATGACTGTTTTGTAAATCTAACTATGTTGAGCGTATGCCATGTTTATTGTTGCCTTGAGGTGCTTAAAAGTAAATTAAATTAATGGAGCATCCCCAATATTAAAAACATCAAAAAAACCAATAAAGAGGTAGCGCTAATCAGAGCATTGTCGGGGAGTTGATGCGCTTCATGCAACAATTCTTCGGTGACCAAATATGACAAAGCAGCCAAACCTAAAGAAAACATTTCCAACCCTAAGGCGATGGTCAAAAACTCAACCAGTATCCGTGTAAAACCGCACAATCTCACCAAAATTATTTATGCCGAGCGCTTGGGTAAAAGTCGAACCGAATGGATCAATGATGCTAATCGTATTAACACTAAAAATCCGATTGAGGTACTTGCTGACGACAAGTAAAAACCAACAATATTCCCGGCATCATTGACGCCAACCGCTTGACTGTTTAGATTGGTTGCCGGCAAAAGTTGGTTAAGGTAAGTAAATACACCGCCGGATTAACGGTAGGCTTTTTGACCGGGTTGATCCATGGTGGTAAAAACGCCGCCAACATTACGGAAATAGGCGTGTGAAGCTCGTCCCGCATCCATATAAATACCCGCAACGTTGCCAAAGTTGTTAATTGCAGTCGCCATCGTCTGTACTGAACCTGGAAAATTTTGTCCGATAAAGGTGTTTGGCCAGGTTAGAGTGAAGGCTTGGGCTGGGATTGCCCCATAGAACCCAGCAATGGCTCCCGTGTTGTTTATGCCCGATAGCTGGGTAAAAGCAGGGGCAGTCAGGGATTGTATGGTCTGAACAGAATAGGTAATGCGGAAGCGGTACCGCTTAAAACGCAAAGCAGTAGGGCCAAAACTGAGCTATCAAGAATTGTAATTTTTGTTATGGATTTCCAAGATTAATGCGAGTTATTGAACACGAAATGCTCTAAAAAACTAGCACCCTCTGCTGTAATCAGGAAGCACGGCTCCCTTTATGCAATTGCAACAAGCCTATCAATGAAGCTGAAAACAGCCAAACACTCGCAGGCAGTGGCACCGATGTAACACTGATGGATATTCCCCCTACCTCCAAAGTTGCTGACGTTCAGCCCTGCTCTATTGACGCCACTATCCGCTTCGAATGATTCGATAGTACCGACTGACTCATAGACCGATACCCTCCCGGAGGGAAGTCCCTGCCCTGCTTGGTATTGAGCGGATCTTTTACTTTGACTGAATCGTATTTCCTGATAACAAGCCGGAAATTGCTTGAACTAGCTACTTAAACCGTTGAGCTGACTGACATGCTGGCAGTGTTAAGGTGATTACTGGATAGATTTGATAAACACCAGCAATCGCTTGAACAACTTAAGTGGTCGTTGGTTTAAGCGATTCAAAGCTCTAATGTCCATCAATGTTCCGAAACAGTTGGGATAATACCCAGACAGTTTGAAGATATCTGAATTGAATCGATAAGGAATGGTTTGTTGACAATGGCGACAACGAAAAATTTCGGCCAACAATTGGTGTATGAAACTGCTGAGCTACATAAACAACCTCGCTTAGCATCGCGCAGTTTTTTGGCGTCTTTGCTCATTCCCTACATTCTGTGTTATCGGAGGTGTTATCCAGTGAAGAAGCTAATAGAATGTATAACTTCTCAAAATCTAACGGCTTGAGTAAGTGATGGTTGAAGCCAACAGATTTCCCACGCTCTATATCTTTGATATCCCCATATCCTGTTAATGCGATCAGTATTGCAGACTGAGTCTCCGGTAAAGTACGCAGTCGTCTGGCAACCTCATAACCATCCAGATCAGGAAGACCAATATCGAGTAGCACGACCTGCGGTTGAAAAACTTGTGCCTGCTCGATCGCTTTCAATCCGCAATCGGCTATTTCTACGTTATGCCCTTTTAGTTCCAATACCAGCATCAGACTTTCGGCCGCCTCAACATAGTCCTCGACTATCAGTATGCGATATTTGGGTATGGGTAAGGAGGATTGGTTCAACAATGAACTAGGCATAGATGAATCTATCGGCAATGCAGGCAATCGCACCGTAAATAAACTACCCTTACCAATGCCGTCGCTTATAGCCGTAACAGTGCCGTCATGCAACTCAACTAATTGACGCACCAGTGTCAATCCAATGCCCAAGCCACCCTGTGAGTGAGCCAGAGAATGATCAGCTTGAGTAAAAAGATCGAAAATATGCGGTAGAATCTCAGTGGCGATGCCAATACCGGTGTCTCTAATGTCTATGACAACCTCAGTGTCCACCCGTAACACGTTCAGCGAAATCCTACCGCTTTTGCCGGTATATTTAGCAGCGTTGTTCAGTAAGTTAGACAACACTTGCGCTAACCGAACCCGATCACCTTTGATCCATAGCGGCTTATTAGCCAATGTAATGTTTAATTCCTGTTCACGCGCATCGATCAGTGGACGACTAATTTCTAGGGCGTCATTTATAATATCGGCAAGCTCAATACGATCGATATTTAGTTTGATTTTGCCATGCATCAGGCGGGCCACATCCAACAAGTCGTCAAGCAAATGAGTCATATGGCTCACCTGACCATCGATGATATGACTGATTCTTACCAACGCGGGATCAGAGATTTTTTGCATTTTTAGCAATTGTACGGCATTGCGGATGGGTGCCAACGGATTGCGGAGTTCGTGAGCAAGCATCGCTAGAAATTCGTCTTTATGTTGGTTTGTCAGACGGAGTGCTTCCGCACTGAGCTTTCGCTCGGTAATATCGGTTGCGACAACTAGCACTTTGTTGCACGTATCATCGATGATCAGCGGTATCTTGATGACGTCGTACCAGTGTATAGAGCCATCGACATGGGTGACTTTTTCATCTGGTATGAATTTGGGTATCCGATTGTTTATAACAATGAGGTCATTTTGATAAAAGCGAGTCAGTTCATCGGTATTGGGGTTAAACCTCTCTTCAGTGTGCCCGATTAAATCTTCGGTGCTTGTGCCATAGGACTGAGCCAGCGCCTGGTTACCTAAAAGGAACCGTCCTTCGCTGTCCTTTACAAATATAACGCTCGGTACCGCATCGATAACTTGTCTGAGGAAGATACGTTCATGTTGCAAAGCTTCCTGATTGCTTTTGATATTGGTAATATCTTGTACGGTACCGAAACCACTGATTAGAGATCCATGCTCATCAAATTCAAGTACAGCCTGTTCGCGCACCCATTTGACATTCTGGCCTACTATAATTCGATGTTCAATGTCGTAGGGTTTGCCAGTGAGGGCTTCTTGCCATGCTGTATCGACTCGTTCCCGATCTGCCGGAAGTACTATATCGAGAAATAACTGATAGGTTAACGGAGTGCCTTTGAGTACGCCAAAAATTCGATATGTTTCGTCAGACCATTCCAATATATTGTTACTGATATCGATACGCCAACTGCCGATATGCGCGACAGCCTGGGCGTGGTTCAGGTCGGCCTCAACTTTATGCAAAGCCGCTTCAGTTTGCTTGCGCTCGGTCAGATCAAAGCCGAACGCCCAGTTTTCTTCCCCGCAGGTTTTGAATCCCCACAGAATGTCCTTTTGGGAACCATCCCTGCAAGTTACCAAGACTTCCATCGGCTCGATATCCGATTGGGTTTCAAGTGCAAACGCGACTTTTTGGTTCCACTCCGTGACGATTTGCTTGCGGTAGTTCTCATCGGGATAGGCCAACGGCCACCATTGGTCCACAGTCGGAATTTCATTCAGGGTATAGCCGAACAGCCGGGTAAAAGTCGGGTTAATATAGAGCGCCTTCTGCTCGTTGCCGACCGACAGGTAAATAGCAAGGGGAGAGAGATCTGCAGCCGTCTTGAATCTTTCCTCGCTCTGAAGCCATTTGTTCTCAATATACCTTCGCTCGGTAATGTCTATTCCCGAACTCAAGGTGCCGATGATAAGCCCTTGGTCGTTCTTGAAATAACTATTGCGCCAATCGATCAGGCGCTGACTGCCATCCTTGTGAAGGATATTGTTCTCGTATTTGGTGAACTCCTCTAGTTCGCCACTTATGATCCGCTCAAACAACGGAAACAAGATGTCCAGACCTTCCGGTTGAGGCAGGCAGGTAGCAAACCAGTTTTGGCCGAGTAATTCCGATTCTGTGTAGCCTAAGTGGGCCTGTCCTGCTCGATTGATCATAGTAATACAACCTTTTGTGTCCAGAGCTACCATTATTGCTTGGGTAGCATCCAGATAATACTGGCTGCGAGCTTTGCTGACGTCTAGTAAGCTTTGCGCGTTTTCCATCTCAATGCGGGCAAGGTACGTTGCATGGATGTTGGCAAGACTCTGTTGAATGCTGTCGCAAAACCGCGCGATCAGATGGTGAATCTGTTGGGTGTATTCATTCTCCTTAACATCAAGTATGCAGATAGTGCCGAAAATTTCGCCGTTCGGCCAAGCGAGTGGAAGGCCGCAATAGGAGATCATGCCGTGTTCGATGTCCGGATTATGGTCCCAGTTCGGATCTTTCAGGGCATTGGGTACCAGTAGCTTGCACTGGGTGCTCATAACTTTTTCGCAGTAAAGCCCCATGTTTAGCGGCATCTTTTCACCGTGATGGTAAACATTGCTGGGACTGTGGCTGCTAACGAATACTTCGATCTCATTGGCGTGCACCCGCATGATCAATGCCGCTGGAATACCCGCGAGCTCTGCCAGTAAATCAACGGTGACCTGCCAGTCTTCGATCACTGTCTCGGGCACCTCGATATCATCAAGGATACGTAATTTTGGCATCAATATTTCAGCTGACATTTTTTACTCAACTTCAATGAAAAGAGCCGAGTCATTTGACATTGAGGGGTTGGGCGTGCGGTGATTTTATCTGGCTCATAAGTAAACAATCACAAGTCATTTAAATAACTAGAATAAAACAATAGACTAACATATAAGCTCATGAAGAAGCGTCATATTTTTTATAGATTCTCTGCTATGATCCTAAGCGGAAAATGGATAGAAATGGAAGGTCAAGTGTGGTTATTTTTGGTTTTTTTATTCCTGCACCTGTGACGGATTGTGTCAGTCTGAAATCTAGCATGTATGACAGCTGTAGGGCGCACAATGTACCTGAAACAAATCCTGAAATTGATGATTATGCATGTCCGCAATACGAATTTTAGGTGTAGGTTTCGTTCGCCAAATAAACATAGAGGTCGTCTGCATTCATTTTGACTACAATCTAGCAGACGTAACCACTCAACCGTCATTATCGGAAGCAGTTCGCCTGAAAAGCGATGTGAATTACCCATTCATATTTTTCGCTGGATACCATGATAACTACCTCATCATCAGGGCGTCTCTAAATAAGGAGTCATTATGAAATCTCGAGCGATATTCATCCTATCCTTCTTCGCACTAAGTACCCAGGCTAAGGACAATCAAATTTACCAAACGGATAAACTGGGAAACAACCAGTACAACAAACCATCCTAGATCTGCGAAAAGGATGGCCGAGTATTGCAGGCTGATTCCATTAATTTATGGCTAGCTGAACTATCAATTCGAACACCATTAATGACCGTATTTGCCGTTAAGCCAATATCAGGAATTACAACTGCAAGGGCTGGCATTGTACAAAAAAATTACATCCCCTCTTTCCAGGAGTTCGTCTTTAACCTCCTGTTGGAACCCATGGATATTTTAGTGCGGTAAACCTCTTTGTAATAGCTGGTAGCTGTGTAATAAATAGAGAATTCAGCCGCAGAGTTGATGGTTACAGATGATAGCCACCATAGTTTCTTAAACTTGCTGACCATAATTTTTAGAGCACATCATTCTAACACTAGATGGTCGGTTCGAGCCCGTTCTGGGTGCCAAGTAAAATGAAGCCCTACTTGAACATGTAGGGCAAAAATTGGTTTCAAAAGCCTGTTTCAAAAGGTATCTGATTCATTGTCCGAGCATTAATTTCTAGGCCCCGTTCCTTAATAGGATTCATTACATTGCGATAGCGTAATTAAAAAAGGAGTACGAGGCCTGGAAATCTTTACCTAGTGATAATAACTTATATTCGTCGCTTTACTTGGCTTTGAAGGAAGCGATATGCGTCTTCCAGATATTGGTTCCGCCATCGCTCCCGATGTATTCATTGGCCGACCAGAAGGTGGTGCGATCCGATGGATCGATCACCGTCGTACTGTAATCGCCTATCCGGAAATTAAAGGGGAAAAAGCCACCGCCGGGAGCCGCCGCCAAGGAAGATAGGTTGCCCTTTTTATCAACAGTGCCGACCCACATTGATAGGTACTCAATTTGCGAAGACTGCATCCAGGTCAAGCCTAAATTACCATTTTTGTCCTCATCTACGGAAGGCATTTGAACCGCAACGCCGGGACCGGGATCAATCACACCTTCCTTCAGCAGTTTTGGCTGGCTATTACCTGCGACTTTGATCTGGTAGTAAAGACCCTTGGGATAGTTAAACCCATCTTTTTCCGTACTGGATGCCATAGCCGTCACCAAATTACCGTTGCGATAATGGACTTGTGTGGTCGTTGTGTTAGGAAAGACTGTGACATCGCCACCGGGCTGATTAGCCGTGTTGGCATACTGGTATTTCTTGACTGGCAGCGATGTGTAAGTGAAGTTCGGGGAGTTGCTGAGGTAGTTGACTAACTTGGTGACACGGATGGTGCTGCCTCCGGCATCCGTACCATCGGTCGAAACGAACCACTCAGCAGAGCCCTTGATGCCATTATTGCCTCCATTGCCATGCATCTGGGCTGGCGGCATCGCTCGGAACTGGAATGCCGGATGTGAGACGAAATAGGTTAGAGTTCCCGACAAGGCTGCCGCTTTGTCGATCGAGGCTATTGCCGCCGCCGCTCCACCTCTGCCAAAGTCGTTATAGGAAATGAAGATGGCGTCCTCGTTGAAGCCCAGTTTTTGATAGTCAGGAAAACCGCCAACATTTGTGAGGTGGTAGGTCGGCAAGAATCCATGGGTAGGGTCGCCGTCGACCGACACCGCTAAGAGCAGGCTATCAAGATCGTTAAATGCCGAAATGTACCATCGGTCGGCGGTGTCGTCATACACCACATAGGGGTCGCCACCGGTGTAAGCCCCAAATAATGTTGAGAGGGATTGGTCGAGCAGCATAGCCCCCGTGGTCTTGTTGAAAATACGCATCTGGACGTTGACCGTCTCAACGACAAAGTTGTTACCCACCGCCGCATTGGTATCGGGCGGTAAGCAGCCGCAGTTCGAGCCTAGAAAGTCAATGCCATCGTAGCTCTGAAGGATTAGCGCGGGCGAAATGGGCTTGATGGGGCCAAGTGAACGGAGTGCAGGAGTTACAAACGTTTGCTGCATGCTCGGAAGGTAGTTTTCGTACGGTTGAGGAGCCGTCGGCTTATATGGCTGTGAGAATAGGCTAGTAGACGTGAAGGCAAGCCCGCATGTTAAGCCTACAATCGTGAAGTTGTTTATAGGTATTATTTTCATTATTACTACTCCTTGGAAATAGTTAATGCGCTAATTGGATTTTATTTCTCCTCAGATAACTTAGCGCTAAATGTAAGATGTATTAAATGATCGATATTTAATAATTAAAATGAAACCCCATTCAATTTTTAAAGGTTACCTAAAGAAATTCTTTAGGTTGCTAGATATAAGCATTTTTTAATGCCAAAAAAATCCACCTACCTATGACTTAACGAAGTCACTATTGGTAGTTCGGCTTACCATACAATATTATTATAGGCTCAGCTGTTAATTATAATTATCTAAAGTGATGATTATTTAAATTAGTATAAATACCTAATATTTTGTCTTATCTGGCCAAAATAGCCCTATAAAATAGGATTGAGCAATAAGGAACATGACTTTATCTTAATAACGTCAATGTTTATAATTTTTGCCAATCTTTAAAAAATCCCATTCTTCGCTTAGGTATAAACACTACAGTTTAGTTTGCTAGCATTACTAGGTATTTGTACGCATTGAAACACTGAATAAAAGTAAAGGATAATAAAAACAATAATAAACAGTAAAGAATTGTTATTTATTAAATAGTAATAGTTTCTTTGGTTGAAACTAGTTGGTACTCAGGTAAATAGATATCGACATTAGAATTGTGGATCGAATTATTGTTTTTTAAAAAACTACATCACCTGATAAAACCATAAAATGAAAGGTCAGTATTATTTCTGACTAAATTTGGTTAACAGTACGCAATATTCAGGTTCACATAGATATTTCGTAGCTTCTATGAATATTATAAAAAATAAAATTAACAAATATTCTTTGATAGCACGGTTATTAATGAATCAAGATGATAAATGTTATATTTTAATCTCAGGGGTAATGAAATGAATCGCAAAAAGCTATTTCTATTTGTCGTTATGTTTGCAACAAAATCAGTATTAGCAGGAACGGTAACCTGTCCAACCAATGTGAAAATTAATAAACCATTGGTTGTTTCTACAAAATTAACTAATAGTGATTGCAATGGCGCAATCACTTTAACGCATACTGTTGTAAGTCTAGCCGGGAATTCAGGCTCAGGAACGCTTGGGTTGCAGGGGCCTTTTGTAAATGGATACGCAGGGACCATTCCAGCAGCCACCTGTAAAAACATTTATTATGATCCTACTGACCCAACTCAAAGCTCATACGTCTATAAAACAGCTGATGGTAGTGCCACTCTGAATAATTTAACTGTGATCGGCAAAGTTCCTGCTGGATATAAAGGAACTTTGGCTATAGTGACTGTCGGTGCCTTGGATTCTAACAATCAACTACGGATTGCTGGGACTTGCAACGTTACAGTCATAAAATAGCTGGGATTTTTTTTCAGGTTTTTTTATTGCTATCGTTGTTATTGGTTGCCTGCGAGGCAGACGATAACCTGCTTGATTTAGAGGATCCATCGGGTAGCACACCTGAATATGGGATTGTTATTTTTTGGGCTACACATTTTAATCGTATTCGTTTAGATGGGACTTTAGAACGATTCAAAATTACAACAGAATTTTTAATTAAAAGAGAACGCCAAGGCCAAACAATACGTTTTAATAATTATGACGAGTTGTTCTTTTCAAAGGCTATCCTGGAGCAATATGTAAACAGCCCTATTGTTCAGTTTAATATGAATGAGATTATGAACTTAGCTGGCCGAGATAATAAGTCAGTGACAGATAAGAGAGAGTTATCCCATGCTGAACCTGAAATTTTAGGACATAAGCTAAATAGAGTATTAGTGGATCAAATAACCATCAATTTTAGGCCTGAAAAGAGATCGCCTATTGTCTTAACTGCCGAACACGGAAAGGTATTGACCGATAGTATGGTAATGGCGTTTGACGGTGATTTCCGACTAAAATCGGTAAAATGTAGGATTATGTCTGATTCGGCGATTTGGTCAAATCAATATAACGGATTACTTTTATCTAAACCCTATCAATTAAATAAAAAAACTTATCGAACACCTGCTTTCTATCAAATTTCGGATACGGGGCAATGTAAAAAAGTACAGCCAGCCCCAACAGTGGAATACATCGATCAATTGGAAATTATCGAAACTAAAATGCTGGAAGCCTTGCCTATGTCAGTTAAGCTTATTTTTGGACTAACGGGTGTAAACGTGCAGTCATTGCAAGCTAAGTAAGGCTAGGTATGCCAAACATTGATCTCTGACTGGTACACAGCGCGCTCAGACCAAGTTTACGAAGAACGGTTTCCATGTCTGTGCTTCCTCCTCTGTTTTTTCTTAATACTTGGAGGGCCACTGTGAGCCAGTAGTCCTGCTTGTTGTTACTGCTTGAGTTCGTCATCGATAAATTGTGTAAACGGGTTGATGTCGCAGTTAACGCTGACTCGTGCCAGCGCATCCAAATTGGCATCGCGGTGATCGACCCTGATGATGGTCCAGGGTTAACCGTCGGAAGCGAGCATTGTATTCATCAGCAACCGACCTAATCAACCATTGCCATCAAAATAAGGATGAATGAAACCAAACAGGTGATTCCCCAATCCTGCGCGAACAGCGGGTTCCGTTTCTTGCTCCAGTAAATTGAAAAAGATTTCCATAGCATCAATTAGTGCCTCGCGGGGCAGCTGTGTATGTAGGGAATTTCGAATATAGACAGGGGCTAGCCAGTTGATGGGGTTCGAGTAAACCAGTGGTTACAGCAGGAGCGAAAAGTTCGCCATGCCAGCGGTGATGACCGCTCCTAACAATTTGCCCGGCATTTTGCCAGTCAGAATTTCTGCAATGCTTAGTTTCACAGCCTGAAAGGCTTGATACTAGCCACGCGCTGCCAGCGTATCGCGATCTTTTTGATCTTGCTGGTTTGCATCCGGATTCCAGCCTTGTTTACCGACCCTTTCGATGAGTTCGTCGGTAACTCTGTAGCCATTTATCAACAGAACCCTAATAAAAGCTCAATACAATACCGTTAACACCAATCTTATCCACAGCACAACGCTTAATACTTGGCCGCTACCACGAATTATGTAAAATGACCTATTTACAGTTTGAATCCATGCACTTACTCAGTTTACAGATACCATGTCGTCAGTCTTAAGCTCGTTTCACCCTGTCGTCGCTGACTGGTTTCGGGGCCAATTTAATGTCCCTTCAGAGGTGCAATCTCTCGCTTGGCCAGCTATTCAGGCGGGGCAATCTGCTCTGATAGTTGCACCTACCGGTTCCGGTAAGACACTGGCGGCGTTTTTAGCGGTGATCGACCAGTTGGTAAAACAAGGGCTGAGTTCTTCATTGCCTGAGCAAACGCTGGTGCTGTATGTGTCGCCGTTGAAGGCGCTATCTAACGACATCCATAAAAATCTGGATCAACCCTTGAGCGGTATCGGCATGGCGTTGTTGGAATCGGCTTTGCCGGATGTGGTCATTCGCGCCCAAACCCGCACCGGCGATACCAGCCAGATTGAACGCGCGGCCATGAAGAAATTTCCGCCGCATATTCTGGTGACCACGCCGGAATCCTTATTCATCCTACTGACATCAGAATCCGGACGCAACATGTTGCAAACGGTTCGTACCGTTATTGTGGACGAAATTCACGCACTGGCAGGTAATAAACGTGGTGCGCATTTGATGTTGTCGCTGGAAAGGCTGGAACAACTGACAGGTCAAACGTTGCATCGCATTGGTTTATCTGCCACGCAAAAACCACTGAGCACGTTTGCGCACTACCTGATGGGTAATCGTGATCTGCCCTGCACTATCATTGACACCGGCCATAGCCGCCAGCGCGATTTGCTGGTTGAAGTGACCAGTTCACCACTGGAAGCCATTATGGCTAATGAGGTGTGGACGGAGATTTACGACCGTCTGGAACAGCTCATCAATCAACACCATACCACGCTGATTTTCGTCAATACCCGTCGTTTGGCGGAACGCGCCGCTGCTGCGCTGGCTGATCGATTGGGTGAAGATGCGGTAACGGCGCATCACGGCAGCTTGGCTAAAGAACATCGATTATCGGCGGAACATCGTTTAAAGCAAGGTCAGTTGAAGGCGCTGGTGGCGACTGCCTCACTGGAGCTGGGCATAGACATTGGCGATGTGGATTTGGTGTGCCAGTTGGGTTCGCCACATTCGATTGCGGCATTTTTACAGCGGGTTGGGCGTTCCGGTCATAGTCTTGGCGCTATCCCCAAAGGTAGATTGTTTCCGTTATCGCGCAACGATTTACTGGAATGCGCCGCTTTGCTGGCCGCCATCGCCAATGATCAACTGGACACTATTTTAATTCCTGATTATCCGCTGGATGTGCTGTCACAGCAGATAGTCGCCGAAGTGGCCTGTCGGGAATGGTCTGAACCTGCGCTGTTTAATGCGTTGACTAAAGCGTGGCCGTATCGTTTTCTCAGTCTGGAGCAATACAGCGCAGTCGTAAAAATGCTTAGCGACGGCTACCATACCCGACGTGGACGGCGCGGCGCTTATATCCACCGTGATGTAGTGCACGGCATGCTAAGAGCAAGACAAGGCGCGCGTTTGACCGCCATCATGAACGGCGGTGCCATACCGGATCAGTTTGATTACAACGTGATCTTGCAACCGGAAGGCCTGTTTATTGGCACGTTGAATGAAGATTTTGCCTTTGAAAGCATCCCTGGCGATATTTTTCAGCTCGGCAATACGTCGTACCGAATGCTGAAAATCGAACAAGGTAAAGTTTATGTGGAAGATGCGCACGGCCAGCCACCGAATATTCCGTTCTGGTTTGGCGAAGCGCCCGGGCGCAGTTTGGAACTATCGACAGCGGTGTCGGAACTCACTGAAACCATTGACCGGTTGCTGGAACAAAGCGCGGAAGATGCCAGAGACTTTATCTATCGGCACTTGTCACTACCGTCAGCCGCAGCCGAGCAGTTATTTAATTATCTTGCCAGTGCCAAAGCCGCTTTAACCGTGCTGCCAACCTTTAAGCATATCATCTTTGAACGCTTTTTTGATGAAATCGGCGATATGCACTTTGTGGTGCATTCCGTATATGGGTCTCGAGTTAACAAAGCGTGGGGATTGGCGTTACGGAAACGGTTTTGCCGTCGTTTTAATTTTGAGTTGCAAGCCGCTGCGGATGAAAACAATATCGTTTTATCTTTAGGCCCAACCCATAGTTTTCCGTTGAGTGAACCAGCCGGTTATCTGAAAGCCGACACCGTGCAAGCTGTGCTAATCCAAGCCTTGTTAGCCGCACCCATGTTCGGCACACGCTGGCGATGGGTGGCGAATACCGCTTTGGCAGTGCCGCGCATGCGGGCGGGGAAAAAAGTGCCCGCCCCTTTTCAGCGCAACGATGCCGAGGATTTGATTGCGGTGATCTTTCCCGATCAACTGGCCTGTTTTGAAAACATTGCCGGTGATCGGGAAGTACCGGATCACCCGCTAGTTAATCAGACCCTGTGGGATTGTTTGCATGAGCTGATGGACATAGATGGCTTAAAGCAATTGCTCAGTGGTATTGATGACGGCAGCATCCAGATTATTACCAGAGACTTGACCAGCCCATCGCCGATGGCTCAGGAAATCATAACTGCCAAACCGTACGCCTTTCTGGACGACGCACCAGCCGAAGAACGACGCACGTTGGCGATCCAACAGCGGTGTCTTAACAATCCACAGGAGGCTGCGGAAATTGGCCGGTTAAATCCGGACGCTATAGAGCGCGTACGTCTGGAAGCCTGGCCGGAAGCACGCAATGCCGATGAACTGCATGATGGTTTAGTGATACTCGGTTTTATGACGGCACAGGAAGGTGAACTTGGAACGGCAGCCCGATCAGCAACCGGCACAGTTCGAGACAGTACGCCGTGGTTCAATCAACTGCAGCAAAATCAACGAGCCAGCGTAATGACTTTGGCGCATGGTCAGCAACTTTGGGTGGCTGCCGAACGCCTGCACGAACTGCAAATTCTGTTTCCGGAAGCCAGTTTAACGCCAGTCATCACCGCCGTGCCGTCTGACAAATCATTAAGTACTGAAGACCTCCTGACCGAACTGGTTCGAAGTCGCATGGAAGGACTTGGCCCAATCACAGCTGATCAACTGGCCCAACCACTGGGACTGTCCACTGCCAAAATCGAATATGCCCTCATGGCACTGGAACAACAAGGCGTTGTGCTGCAAGGCCGATATACGCAAGGCGCAACTAACAAGGAATGGTGCGAACGTGGTTTGTTGGCTCGGATTCATCGCTACAGCTTAAAACAACTACGCAGCGAAATCGAACCGGTGCCGCCAGCCGATTTTATGCGTTTTTTGTTCCAGTGGCATGGCTTTAACGATCCGGTCTCGGGCGAATCCGGTCTCGCCAAGGTATTACAGCAATTAGAAGGCTGTAATCTGCCAGCGGCCAGTTGGGAAAACGATATTCTACCCAAACGCGTAAAGCCTTATTTCGGCTCCGATTTAGATCAACTTTGCACTAGCGGGCGCTTTACCTGGCTGCGTCTAAAATGTGCTGGTGACAACATGCCGAAGTCAGCAGGCAAAGCCACGCCGATTGCCCTAGTAGCGCGATTAAATTTGGACTACTGGCGACATTCGACACCTGCGACCAACCTTAGTAATTTATCAGGCAACGCCCAAAAAGTTCTTGAAGTGTTAAAAACCTGGGGCGCCAGTTTTTTTCAGGAAATTCTGCATGAAACCGGCCTGCTGAAAACCCAGCTCGAAGAAACGCTGGCTGAATTAGCGGCCAGTGGTTTGATTACTTCCGACAGTTTTCAAGGCCTTAGAACCCTGGTTTTATCACAGCAAATCCTGCACCGGCGCAGCAAACGTTATCCCAGCCACGACCCTATTACCGCAGCAGGCCGGTGGTCAGTGTTGCGCCCAGCTCGGTCCGGCTCATCAGACAGCTATGAACACATCGAGCACATCGCCCGAACGCTGTTATTGCGCTACGGCGTGGTGTTTCGTAAAGTGCTGGAGCGTGAAGACGGACTGCCAAGCTGGCGTGAGCTGCTTTATATTTACCGCCGACTGGAAGCCCGTGGCGAGATACGCGGGGGCCGTTTTGTGCATGGTTTTGCCGGTGAACAATTCGCATTGCCCGAAGCTTTAGCCGAACTGAAAGAGGTGCGCAAACAGCCTAAAAACGCCGATTTAACAGTGATAAGTGCCGCAGATCCATTGAATTTATCAGGCATCATCACCCCAGGAGAACGCGTCGCCTCGTCATCCACTCTGCGCCTAATCTATCAGGACGGCATACCTGTGGCCCAAGGCACGCACGCTAAGATAAAGTTTCTCCAAGAAGTTGATTTTGATGATCAAGTGCGATTGCGGGGGGCGTTGGTTAGCCGCTAGTCATATATCGGGCTCTCTAACCAAAAATATGGCTCCGCTCAGCAGGCTATTTTTGGCAGGGTCGCAAAGTTTAAAATTAACTTAATCGATAGAGGTAAAAGAAAATATGGTCATCGGCAATCAAGTTTTGACCCGCTTATCTCCCGTCAAACGTAGCAAAATTGGCCTAATCTCGAACTAAACAACCACCAGCTAAAGCTGGTGGTTGTTTAGTTAACGAAATATTCTCGGCTTGCATCCAGGCCAGTCCACCTGCATTCGCCGCTTTCACCTGATAACCCGTGCCCAGCCGCTTGACCGCACTTTCACGCCGCTTCAAACACTGTCGCACATACTGCTGGGTTTCCAACTCACCTGCCAACACTCGCACTTTGCGGCGACCTTTTTTGCCGATCCGGCCATAGGTCAATTCCACCACCCAGTCGCCAAAGATATCCGGCCCCGCAGCAATATGGTATGCCCGATAAATATTCTTGTCCGGTGCAGTGGCTTCTAAATATATTGTCAGCTCCAGCATAGTACCCTCCCCTTCTCTCTTGAATCGAATCGTTTTAAGTTACTCACTTGGTTACCGCCGACTTTTTACTGAATCGCCGCGTTTTGGCAGAATCCGTTTGTTGGATTGTGAGCTACCGGACTGTTCCAAACGGCCCACGATTTCGTTTAAGCCTTGAATTGTGTGTTCACGCTCATCCAATTGACTGCTTTGCTCTTCTATGACTTTCGTGATCGCATCAATCTGTTTTTGAAGGTTGAACTGGGTTTTGCGCAGTTGCACATTTTCATTCTCGGCTTTTGATTTCGCGTCTTTGGCCGCTTGCAACTGGTCTTTCACATGATCCAGCTTTTCTTTGGCCAACGCCATCTGCAGTTCTCGTTCTTCAACAATGCGTCGGTTCGCCCAGGCTTCCGTTTGGGTTTGTTGGTGATTAAGTTGCCGGATCTCAGTTGCGTGCAACTGGCCTGCCTGTTGTAGCGCGCGTTGGCTTTCGGCCAATGCGTGGGTTAGAGCGTCTTTTTTTTCCAGCAACGTCTTGCTTTCTGCCAGCAGACCTGACCGCTCCAGTTCCAGTGCTTTAAAACGTTCTTCCATCTGTTTCATGACCGTTTCTAACAAACCGGCGATTTCATGGGCTTGTTCCAGTTCCTCTTCTTTATTGGCCAAGAGTTGCTGCATGGCAAGCTCTTTAGTTTGATACGACTTTTCCGCATCTTTCACTGCCAGGAACCAGACTTTTTCCACGGCATCCAACAGGGCGATGGGGACTGACGGTCGATCCAATTTCTCCAGATGTCGTTTGGCAAAGTGTTCCGTCCACTGGTTGATGGCATTCTTTATGGTGTTTGGACTGTTCACCCCAATCCGGCTACGCACCGCGTCAATGGTCGGAAACTTGCCGGTTTCGCGCAACACCTCGTCGCAACATTCAAAGGCAAGTTTAAACGTATCGGTGAGTTTGGGCATAGAATACTCCGGATTGAAAGTAATGAAATTCAGTATAAGCCGGTTTAAATAATAATTCTATTAGTTTTATAGTTAATAATTACATCTATAAATACTCTAAAATTTGATAACATAGCTTGTTGGGGAAATGTTTCTAAATAAACTGAACACTTATTTATTCGAAACCGGCCATGAACATGCTATTAGAGCAAAAAGTAACAAAAAGTTAGTACGCACCTGATACGGTGCATTTCACTTGCAACCTACGATAATCAAATGACTGCCGAACATAATGCGCATTAAATCCTGAAAAAGCTGTTGCAGTGCTTAACGCTGAAAGCGCGACGATTTTAGGTGAGTTATCGAGATTTCATTTTCAATCTCGACAACCCGATGCCGATTTGGAATCATTGGCTTTACATAGTTTTTCCTGATAGCTTACCAAGGCGGATTTAACGCCCCCCTTTTGGTTTATTGATGACTGGTTAACTGTACTGGGAATTCAGACGATTCCGGATTGGGTGAATGTTTTTTTTTGAGTAATAATGACTTCGACACCATTCAATGCAGGTTGGCTTGCTATAGTGCGAAAGAACACGCCTACCTTGGTTATAAACGGGTGATAGAACGACTTATCCTATGGTTCGTATTCAAACACAGAAAGCCATCTCCTACTTGACTAGTATGGAAATACTAACCTGACGATCATTTTTGAGAAATCCACCACTGAATAAACGCCGGAGGGATCTCATTCTGCATATATCCGGTACAGTCCAAATGCACTGGAATCACTTTAAAGACCAATTATCTCGACGGAGCATTAATCACGCTGAAACTATCCTGGCGAATTGTTATAACTACTTGATGATTAATGGCTATATCCGACACAATCCTTTCGGGCACCGTCCTAAATTGAGCAATCCACAACACGCTAGCTACTTTGATGTACCGTTTTCTCTCGGAGTACCAATGGAATTTTCTTTGTGCGTGGTTAGATGCACAAATGCCACCCTCCCCTGCTTGGCATCCCAACGGTTCGATTTCCATTAATAACTAAATTATTGTATGTATCCAGATTACATCTTGAAGAACTCACCCAAGCGACATAGGGAGATATTTTTACCTTGGAATATTAAGGTAAATCACATTGTTGGCTAAAAGAAATCGGTAACGGAGGGATTATCGTAGAGCCCCTTTAACCGCCCAAACGGTTCTCATGTTCCTGGAGCATTTTCGACACTTAACCTGGCTGACTGGACTGAATGTGCCAGCCACCTACCCTCTTATCTTGGGTTTTTGGGTCCCATCGACAAAGCATTAAGTTCTAAAGCAATCTATACTGGTTTCAAGAATGGGGTTAAAAAGGTAGCAGAAGATATAATGTCAAAAGATTCCGAATCTGCTGCCAAAATTGACAAGGCCACCACACATTGGCTGCATCGTTCAAATGGCACTCATTCGACCGATCTCGATATGCCGATACCCGTTTTACCGGGTATTCTCGGGCACAGCAATATCTCGGTAACTTGTGGCTATTTTCTTACAAAAAAAGATGCGCTTTCTGACGCCATTAAAATATTAGCTAATTAACCCACTTATTTTAAAATTGTAGCTAAGTTTGTTAAATTTGAATTATCGTCCATGTAAGATTTTTTCTGTTAATACTATCTTTAACTTCTTTCCGTTTACCAATTTACCGTTTTAAATATAAATTAGCCATTTAGCATATGTAACTTACTGAAATAGAAAAAATTAAGACTCTTAATTATTTTTTTCCAGGTAATTTGATATTGCTAATTCTATTACGCTCCTTATCTCGCCTAATTTTTCAGAATCTTTTAGTTTTATTGCAATCACACCATGCCTACTAGAAACCTCTGCAAACTTTCTTAGACCGCTTTTAAAAACAGTTGGCTCTTCGATGTCTTTAATTTTAATTTTTTGCATAACGTATGAAACGAGTTGAGCTTCTGTCTGAATATCCCCGTCAAGAAGCATCTTTACCCCTTTTATAATTTTTTCATGATCGCCCTTTGCTATTTTTGCTGCTTGTGTTGCCCCAAGACAAAATGGTTGATTCCGGATAAGCTCAACAGCTTCTTGTGGTAATTTATCAAATGAAAACAAGTATGAAATTTGGGCAGGAGTTACCCCTGCCCTTTCAGCTAATGATTTTTGTGTTTCTTTTGTTTTTTCTTGTATATTTTTAAAGCCTTCAAATTTTTCAAAGTCTGATAGGTCTGTAGAAAATAAATTTGAATAAAATGCTGCTTCATACACAGCATCATCTGTTATTTCTTTGATGTCGGCTTCAATATGCGTTTTACCTAATTCAACATATGCTGCAATTCTGTTATGACCGGCAACAACTTCATATTCTTCATTTTCAATTTTTCTTACAATAATAGGATGAACTAATGTATTAGTTTCCAAATTAGCTTTAAGCTCTTCAAATTCCCCTGGTTTTTTCTTGCGCGCCCTTCCCGGTACAATTTTCAGTTTTTCAATAGGAATAAGTTTATTTTTTAATTGTTTAATTTCGGCATTAGCTTTTTCAAGTTCCGCAGCTGTTCTTTGTTGGCTCATTAGAACACCTGGGCCAGATTTAGGGACCACAGGATTTGAATTATCAGATGGTTGCGGATTAATGCCAATGGTTTTGACTAATCTTTCGTTATGTTTCATGTTATAACCGTTAACTAATTGTTTTTTAAAGAATTAAGACTCTTAATATGGCTTCTGTTATGTTCTTTTCCAAGCTTCATATAGCTCAAGAAGCACCTGATCAGCAAGTTTATCCATAGGTTCTCGGAATCTTTTATATGCTGTCGATTTAGCTTCATCGTATGAAAGATCATAGACTGTTTTCAACTGGCTAGTTGAATCTTTTGGAATTTTAGAATCAGGGATGATCACATCCCAGAGGTATTCTTTAAAACTATTTTTAATCCAGCTTTTGATAATGTTACCTGTGGTAAAATCATCTCTTTCAAGTTTTGCTTTATTGATTACGACGCCCATAAAATCAAATTGCTTTTTTTCAAAATATCCAGGTAATAAAGATGAAATTTCAGTAAAAACACCGAAGAATTGAGTTAGAGAAGCAAAATCTAAGGCTTCTAAAGGGCAGGGGGTTAAGATTCCATCAGCAACTGCCATGGCGTTTTGAGTTAGATAACCTAAAGAAGGGGAGGTATCCAATACAATGGCATCATATTGTTCTCTTAATGGCTTTATGCCTCGGTTTAATTGATCCCAGAATTCATAACCTTCAAGACTAGCTTGGGCAGGTAAAACATACTCGGCACCTAAAACTTCGGAAGATGCTGGTATTAAATCAAGATTATGCCAATAAGTGCTTTGTACAGCATATTTAAGATCAGGTTCATCTTGATAAATGAAGGGCATGATAGTTTCTTGATATTGAACTTCTATTTCGGGACTAATACCAAATAATGTAGTAGCGCTGCCTTGTGGATCTAAATCAATAAAAAGTACCTTTAAGCCTCTTAAAGTTAAAGCTTGTGCAAGCGAAACAGATATCGTTGTTTTGCCAACCCCACCTTTATAACTAGCAATAGCAATAACTTTGCCTTGTTTTTTGATAGGTAGTGGTGGCAATTTACCAATAAGACCTATTAATTCGATAGTTTCTTCAAGAGTGTAAGATTTAAAATTATCACCTTCCTTAATGGTTCCTCGCGTACTATCTATAGATATTTCAGCAGATCTGAATTCAGATTTAGTCATTTCACAAAGATCAGCAACTTGATTAACAGTTAGTTCGGGTGGTAATTTTCTTGGAAAGGGTTCGAGCATCACTTGCCGAACAGCTTCAAGAACAGCTTTAGCGTCAGCTGCAATATTAGTTACTTGAGTGATAGATATTTTTGGACGGGGTTCAAGAACACTTTTAGCTAAACCGCTTTGCTCATGAATATTTTTTAATGAAAAGTTTTTTTTAGGACGTGCCATAGTTATACCTCGTTATATATAATTTATGTATTAAAAATCATTAATCGTATTAAAACAAGGTAAAGTTACAATATTTATTTTATAACGTAATTTTACTCACCTATAAAAACATTTCGTAATTAGAATGTTGGTGAAGAAACAAGCATAACTGTTTGTTGTTATGGAAGTTTAGTTTTAATAGTTTTTAGGAGAAGAGGATGATAATCGCCTTTATCAAGGAATAATATTTATTTCTATTATTTCAGTTACTTATAAATTATAGAGTATGTGTAGGCTGGCTATTTTGTTAGAAATAACTTTAAAAATATCAATGAATTGCAGTGTTTAATAAGAATTTTAACGTTGTGTTTTTTGTATTAACAGTTTAAATAGTTTAATATCCTAATATTTACATTAATATCAATGATATATGTTGTTTAAGGTGAGTAAAATTCCTTACCTTGGTGAATAAATAACATAACTTTAACAATATAGGTGAGTTTATCTACGTTACTAGGTGAGTTGAATTCCTCTAGTTGTAAAGTTAAAGTGAGCTATAATCTATTAAGCTCACCTAAGAAATATTGAAGGCCTCATGGCAAAAACGAAAATTATACATAAGCCTAATGAACTTATTCATATTATGCCTACGACGGAACAACGCGTTTCAGGTACGATGCGGTTGTTATACAACGCTGTGATTTTGCTGTCCCAACAAATGGGTAAACAAGATGAATATGTTGCGGTATTGAATGATGTGCTGGCTTTGTGTGATTTGAATTCTGATTTTAGAACGGTTAAAAAAATATTTAAAGATATAAGACGCTTGGATTTTGAATGGCGGTATATTGATGACACGATAGATGAAACGATAATATTGGGTTTGATTGATGAACCCAGATTTATTGCCAGGAAAGGACATCCAACAATTGTGACATGGAAACTAAATAAAATTATTCAAGACCGTTTGTTAGATCCAGCCATGTTTTTTACGCGTATTAATCTTGAAATGATGACCAAGTTAACTCGATCAGGAGCGTCATTGGCCTTGTATGAGATTTGTGCGAGGTATTTAACAAACAATAAAAGAGGTGGGCCAGGCAGAACCGGCAAACATACTCTTGATTGGTGGATACCAAGAATTGTGGGGTCGCTCGAGTATAAGCCAGAATATAAATTCTTAAAACGTGATTTTATAAAGCCTGCTTTAGAAGAAATCAATTCTCTAACTGAGTTAAGAGTGGAATTACAAGAGTATAAATTTGGCCGTACTGTCAGGGAGATAGAGTTTTCAATATCTAAGCATACTGAAACTTCAATAGATAGTAGTCTTGTTATAGCAGATGATGACAATAGGGAAGGGCATGGAGAAATTTATCATAGAGTACTCAGTTTTGGAATAAAAGCAGATGTTGCTAATAGGATATTGGACAAATATCAAAATCATGAGTATATCAAACGTCATATAGACGGTCTGGAAATAGCCTTTAAAAGAGGGAATGTTAAGTCGCCCGCAGCTTGGTTGAACACTTCTTTAGCGAATAATTGGAATCATAGTTCTACGGTTGATAGCGCATTAAAAAGTGGATCGCCGGTTAGGGGTGAACCACAGGTTAAAGCTAAAAAACCTATTGAAGATGTTCCGGTAGTTCATTCTACAGATGCTACAACTGAAGAAAAAGCATTAGCATATTCAAATTTCGAATTGTTGGATGACAAAGAAAAGCTACAATTAATAACAGAATTTTTGGAAAACAGTAACAGCTTTGTGAGAGGGGAGTACACAAAAAAGAAATTTAAATCATCTATTTTTTTAGTTCTTTTCAAACAATGGCTGTGTAATCGGTGAGATGATTAAAATTGACAAGAACAATCCAACTGAGGTGTTGGGTAGACTGGATTAGAATTATTTATCCAAGTCATTCATTAATTTTGGATCTAAAATCCCAATTTTAGCTTTTTATATAGTGCTCAAAATAAGCTGTGATTTTTTTGATTTTCAGATTGCATCTCTAGCGGATTATGTTGCTATGGTGTTATGAAACACGCTATTAAACATACCGCGACTTTATCGCCGATCTGGAATAGTGAGCAAGTTTAATTATCGAGAGAGGGCAGGGCGGTTGATTCAAAATTGAGATGACATGCGTAATGCGAGATAGCGTTTGACGAAAGATTAAATGGTATCGCACAGGAAGACTTTGACGTTATTGGTTTGACTAATATTTGAGTGGTTGTATGAGCCTTTTATGGCAATGTTGAATATTTAATATACGATTGGCAAAGTAAAATGAATACTTAGCCCTATGTCTGTATTTTGTTCAGCCCACATTTTTCCACCGTGCGTTTCGATTAAGGTACGGCTGATTGCAAGGCCCATACCTAGGCCAGACGGTTTAGTTGTGTAAAAATGTTGGAACATTTTTTTAAGATCCGTGCTGTCTTTTAACCCTTTACCGCAATCGCGCACGATTACCTCAACCATAGTCGAGCCGGAAGCATAACGACGCGTTGATATGGTTAGCGATCCGGTAGTTAGACCGCTTTCCTGCATAGACTCCAGGCCATTGCGGATAAGGTTGACCAGCACTTTTTGAAAATGAAGTTGATTTGACAAAACCAATGGCAAATCAGCGGCTAGATTCAATCCTATACTATAAGCCTTTGGAAAGCCATCTGCTTTAATTAAGTCAAGTGATTCATGGACCAAATTATTAACATTGATCGGCTCACTTAACGTTTCGCCTTTTTGCAATAGTTGTAATAATTGACGTATGACTTCACCGGCACGCAGTGCTTGTAGGGCGCAATTTTCCAAAACATGGTAAAGCTTTTGCGGATTCCGATTGCCATTTTGCAGCAGATGTAGAGCTACATCGGAATAGGAATAAATAGCGGTCAGTGGCTGATTGAGTTCGTGCGCAATAGCCGCCGCCGTCTGGCGGGCGACATACTGCCTGAATGTTTGTTCCATAAGCTCGCGTCGTTCGCTCAGTTCCTGTGTGTTCTTATAGTTGGTAATGTCTAAATTTAGACCCAGCATTCGATAGGGTTGATAATTTTGATCGCGCAATAATACAGCTCGAGCGTGAATCCAACGGTACGAGCCATCCTTATGGCGTATCCGGAAATCTAATTCGTAAACTGGTTGAATGCCAGCAATATAGTTTTCAGTTGCTGTTAGGACCATTGCTCGGTCATCTGGATGCAATCGGCTTTCCCATGTTTCTCTTTGGTTGGCTAATTCGTGCTCGTCAAAGCCGATTTGCTGCTTCCATTCTGGGGATAAATATAACGTATTAGACAGCAAATCCCAGTCCCAATAGCCCGCTTTTACTTCTCCGACGACCAATGCCAGCCGCGCCTGGGTATCAAGTAACGCAAGCTCGGCGCGTCTGTGTTCGGTAATGTCAATGTGAGTAATGATGACGCCCTTGAGGCTGTCAACCAAGCGTTTGGCATGCATAATAAACCAGAGTTCGCCCTTGGCTGTCGGGCACGGATACTCCATAACAAATTCCTGCTGCTGTCCAGCCAGTATAGTCTCAAGACCCGCAAGCGCTTTACGAGCATCTGAGTCGCCTGCCGCAGACGATTTTCGGCAAACGTCAAGATAATTTGCCCCCATGGATAAGGTAATGGGCGAGCCACCATTGTCCATGGCGAACCGCTCCCAAGGCTCATTCACTGCGATCACAACCCCGTTGTTATCCAGAACTACAACATGTTCGGGCAGAGAATCAAGTACTTCACGTACGAACGCCTCATTTGCACGCAACGAATCTGCGGCTTGGTTTCGTTCGGTTATGTCCGTGATAAAGGCATAGTAATATGCTGGATTGCCATCGGCGTCAGTCACCAGATGAACCAGTAACTCAATCGGCACGCGGGTGCCATTTTTTCTAAGGTATTCTTTCTGGTATCGAATAGGGAAGTCCATGCTGTGAAGTTCTGCCAATTTGTTCCGCTCAAATTCAAGCCACTCGGGCGGCGTGAGTACTGTCGTCCATTCGATGCGTTGCAGTTCCTCGGCGGAGTAGCCGGTTAGTGCTTCAAAAGCCAAATTGACTAATCCTAATCGTCCATTAGGATAGCCGACAGCGACAGGCTGCGACGAGTTGCGAATTAAGTCGGCAAGAAATTTGTTCTCCTGCTGGCTTGCACGTAGTGATTCTTCCATGTGTACGCGCTCATCGATATCGAAAATATGCACCACGATCCCCTGTACATTTCCGTTTGCATCCTTATCGGGAATATAGCTCCCATGAACCCAGCGTGGTTGATCTGTGCCGTAAGGGATTTGCTGGTCAAAATGCACACACTCACCGGCCCGCGCCCTTTCAAGATAGGGTCGAATGATAGGCCAGGCTTTGTCACCGGTAACTTTTTTCACATCCAGGCCAAGGATAGTTTCCGGATCTATACAAAACCAATTTTGGTAAGTCGCATTGACACGACAGTATTGGAAATCGGTATTCAAATAGGCAATCAGCGCAGGTGTCGCATCCATAATCAAACGTAATTCTTTTTCCTGGTTTTGTAACTTCTTTTCGGCAAGTTTGCGTTCAGTTACATCCTGGATATAACCGTGCCAAAGAATACTGCCATCCACCTCGCGTAATGGCATGGAATGGCCTTCTATCCAGATTTCGCCTTTGTTTGGATGGTTGTACCGAAAAGAATCACGCCAAGGTTGCAGGGTAAGGGCGGATTGCGCGATTGTATCGTTGATATGTCCAATATCGTCGGGATGAGTGCGGGCAAATACCGGGCTAAAGTCTTCTGCTAAAACAGAGCCATTTATTCCAAAAAATGATTCGATGGCTGGACTGGCATATGGCATGCAAGCTGAGCCGTCCGAACGTAACCGGAAAGAACAAATCACACCAGGCACAGATGCTGCAACTTTGACGAACTGATCCTGTAACTTTAAGCGTGCGTGTAATTCAAACTCGCCACGCTCGAACTCAGTCCTATCGCGTAGGATCGCAGTAAACACTTTTTCGTCACCACTGCCGCATTGGGAAATGGATGCCTCAATGGGGAACTCTTCGCCGTTAGCGCGCAGGCCTTTAATAGTGCCCAAAAACCCCATTTTACGATTGGTGACACCGGTTCGCCCAAAAGCGCGCGTCTGTTTATCATGGGCGTTGCGAAACGGTTCTGGAATGAAACGCTCAAGAGATTTGCCAATAACTTGATCCGCAGTACAGCCAAACATAGTTTCGGCAGCTGCATTAAATAACAGTATACGTTGATTGACATCAATACTGATAATTGCATCCATCGCCGAATCAATAATCTGGGCATAGCGCTCCTGGCTTGCTCTTAAAGCCTGTTCACGGTGTTTATGTTCGCTCATTGGCTATCTACGTCAATATTCAACTGGAATAACGAAAATTAATGATATTGGCTACTAACGGGTTAAAAAAGTTCATAAGTGTTTTGTAATAATGCGAGATTAGGACCCACTGGGGCTTATGTACATTTTACTATTGGAAGCATCTTATTTTTCATCCGTTAAAGCGTTGGAAGGTACGATAATAAAGGCATTTATCCATCAATCTATTGATTCTATATCGTTTATAGGTAGTTTCCCTAATTTATCAACGATGGATATCTGTGCTAAAAACACACACCAAGTTCCATAATGCTTACTTGGGATTTTTCGTTCGGCCATCTCGGCAAAACACTTTAATCACAAGAATATGGATGGATTATTTATGAAGGCGATCATCAGTCCCCATCAAAACTATCTTCTCGATGCTCTGCATGCCGATGAGTACGAACGATTTTTTCCACACCTGGAACTGGTCTCGCTACAACTGGGTGAAGTTCTCTACGAATCCGGGTGCCAGCTCAATTACGTCTATTTTCCCTTAACATGCATGGTAGCCAAGCTTTACCTCACTGAAACCGGCGCGTCGACAGAAATTGCCGTGATTGGCAACGAGGGTTTTATTGGTATGGCTTTATTCATGGGTGGTGGCACCTCGCCACATCGGGCTATGGTGGTAAGTCCGGGTTATGCGTATCGAATACGGTCACACCTGATTTTACCTGAATTTACTCGCTTAGAAGTACGCAGTCGCGGTGTGTTAAGCCACTTGTTTTTACGATATGTCCAGGCGCTGATGACACAAATTGCGCAGAATACTGTCTGCAATCGCCATCACTCGGTAGATCAACAACTTTGCCGGTGGTTATTGCTCAGCCTTGACCGTCTACCCGATAACAAAATAAACATGACTCAAGAATTAATCGCCACTATGTTGGGCGTTCGCCGTGAAAGCATTACCGATGCCGCCGGGAAATTACAGCATGAGGGAATCATTGATTATCATCGCGGCCACATTACGGTACTGGATAGATCAGGACTGGAAGCGCAAGTTTGCGAATGTTATCAGGTGGTCAGACATGAGTTCAGCAGACTGCTCCCCACTCTTTACAGCATGTCGCAATATCATTCTATAGCTGAACAATACGTACATGAAAATCAGATCGATATTCGTTTAGAAGAAAATAATCGAAAATTTTAAAACAATCAGTGAGTGTGTTTTATGAACTCAGAACTTAAAAAATCAAGCTTCCAACCTTTGGCAAACGAGCAGGTTGATCGTATTACTTTCAAGCGTATTCAGCATTACAAAGGTAATAATTTAGGGAGTTTTGCTAAAGAAACCGAAAAATTACCAATAGATTTGTATTCGGAGGCAGATACGGGCATAACCGAATATGCTGGATTGTTGCAAAGAACCTTAACGGATCGGCGAGCTGTTCAAGATAAGCTTGAGTCTGAAAAATTACTTCACACCGCCGAAGCTGAATTCCGCTCACTGGTGGAACAAATTCCGGGCATCGCCTATATAGCTTCCTTAGACCATCCAGGTAAACTGCTATATCTCAGTCCGCAGATTGATCAATTAGGGTTCCCGCCCGGCTATTGGCTGGATGAACCACATGGCTGGCTCAACCGCATCCATGCTGATGATCGATTAGACGCAATCGAAGCTTTCGCTCACACGTACGTACAACATGCCCCACTATGCTGCAAATATCGATTAGTCAAAAGTGATGGACAAGTGCGTTGGTTTTTAGACAAGGCTGTTGTGGCGCGGGACGAGTCTGGTCAAGGCATGTTTCTTAAAGGTATGCTGTTAGACATCACAAAGGATGAGGAAATTGAGCAAGAGCATGTCCATTTTCGCCGTCACCTTGATAAACTGGTAGCCCAGCGTACAGAGCAAATAGAAAAACAATGCGCATTGCTCAAGTTGGCAAATACTTACCTGAGTAATTCGTTAACCGAGCTCAGACAATCGAATTCAGCTTTACGTTCCAGTGAGCAGCGTTTCAGGTTATTACTGGAGTCGGCAGGGGAGGGCATTCTTGGGCTTGATGCTGAAGGGCGCTGCACCTTTGTCAATCAAGCGGCACTAAGAATGCTGGGTTACGATAGAGAAGAACTTATAGATCAAGCTATCCATGCAAAGTTAAATCAAAGTGGTGCAGAAAATGTTTTTCATGAGGGCATCCCTCAACGATGCAACGAAATTTTCCGATGCAAGGACGGCAGCTCATTTCAAGCCGAGTGCTCTTCTTACCCAATCGAGCTTGAAGGACGAATTGATGGCGTTGTACTGGTATTTTGGGATGTAACCGAATCTCAATTACTGATGCAAAACCTTGCCTATCAGGCGAGTCATGACCCGTTAACCGGACTGATCAACCGGACCGAGTTCGAGCGACGCCTGGCTAGAGTATTGGCAAGCGCTAATGAAGAGCAATCAGAGCATGTACTGTGTTACCTTGACCTTGATCACTTTAAATTTGTCAATGACTCCTGTGGTCATGAAGCCGGTGACGAGCTTCTGCGCGAGCTCGGTAGGCTGTTAAAGTCCACGTTACGTCAGCGCGATACCTTGGCGCGGCTGGGAGGGGACGAGTTTGCCCTATTACTTGAGCATTCAAGGATTGACCAGGCTTTGGGAATTGCCAATGAACTTTGCGAAAGTGTTCCAAACTTCAATTTTATCTGGGATGGCAAATCCTATTCAGTCGGCGTAAGTATCGGGATGGTGCCGTTGGCTAGCGCCGGTATCGATGTCAAGGGTGCGTTAAGTGCTGCCGACTCAGCATGTTATTTAGCCAAAGCGCAGGGGCGCAACCGGGTTCATGTCTTTAATACTCAGGATAATATAGCTGCCAATTAACAATTGCAGTCAATGTTGGGTATTTAAACAAGAGCATTTCATAAGACGTTAATTCTGTCGCGTGAAAGTTTACAGAAAAATTAGTTGGTTAGTTTAACTCGTAGTATGTCCTTCTGTGCTAACAGCGGCCGGTTTTCTACAGATAGGGCAATCAAAGAATACAAATGTGACTTGTGGATGCTCATGCCAGTCACTGTTAATTTATAGGGGTTAAAATTGGGACAACGTTAAGTCGCTTTGGTTAAACCCCCAAATCAATCCCGAAGGAGATAAGATGGAAACTCAATATGAGCCAGATTTATACGATTATGATGAAGAAATTGAAATAGATGAATTTAGAGAAATGGTAGCCGTAAACGCTTATTACAGAGCGGAAAAGAGAGCTTTTATACCGGGTCAAGAATTAGACGATTGGTTGGAAGCGGAGCATGAAATTAGAAAACTCCGTCGTTATTGGTTAAGGTGACATCGTATCCCAACATCCAGTTGTTAAATAGTCGAATAAAAACTATGCATTATCACGTAAGGGCTTGTACGTATGTTCATTTGTTTAAATATACATTTTAATACTACCGGAAGTCGGTTCCTGAATAGCTAGACGAATGTATTAAGACAGAACTTCTTAATGTTATGCATGAGGTCAGGAATGGACTTAGCGTTTACGATGTCGAGAATGGTTTTTAAAAATTGAAGTCACAGTTGTGATTTATCCTATTGTTAGAAGAACCACTAACTGGAAAGCAGATATGATTTGGTCTTAAGCGGTGTGCGTGCTGACTATTTATCATGATTTTTACGAGGTAGAAAAATGGCTACAAATACTGAAAAACTAGTAATTGAACAAGAGACGGACTGCACTCCCGACCAAGTCGCAAAGATTGCTGAATTGGCTTATCTTAAAGCTGAACGCAGAGGGTTTACGCCTGGTCATGATCTTGAAGACTGGCTGGAGGCGGAGCAGGAATGCCTCTATAACGAAAGTAAAGATTCCCGTGTTGTGACAGGGAAGTTCGGTTTAAAGGCAGAAGCATAAAGTATGTTTGATTAACGGGCTAAAGGTTTTAGTTACACTTGTTTGGTTGCGTTATAAGCACGATTTTTAATGGCTAAATTAATTCCACGTGTCATTGGATTTAATGAAGCAAAAGTTAGCCTGGATTTAGGGCAAATAATTCCTGTATTTTTTGTGAGAAATTTATGTCAGCACTGGTAGAAGGCAAAGTAAAATGGTTTAACGATGAAAAAGGTTTCGGATTCATCGAACAAGACAGTGGCAAAGATGTGTTTGTGCACTTCAGCGCTATCAAAGGCGATGGACGAAAATCCTTAAAAGAAGGTCAGCGGGTCAGTATGGAAGTTACCAATGGCCAAAAAGGCCCGCAAGCTGAAAACGTTACGCCTTTGTAGTTGAAATTAAGTGATAGTAGGATTATTAGGTTTTAGGCAATAAGAACGATCTCGTTTTATTTTGGATTAATCAATCCGTAAACAAGCATTAACGCTTTGCTTATCGAAACATGCCTGTTGTTCAATCAGCTCAGCAAATATGGCTTTAAAATTAATAGTCCTAATCTATAGTTTGTATACGAATAAATATACAAACTTATGGATTTTATAGTTTGCTGGTAAATTTGACCAAAGTTTAGGTGCCATGTGACATCGGTTTGGGCTGGGATAATTTGCTTGCCAGTACTTGTTCCTGATTCGGTGTTCTTGGAAAACAGGGGTATTGACCTGATTGGCAGAGCAGGGGCGTGATAATTCTCCCAAAGCGGTGCATCAGAAATTTAAATGGTGCCAGGAAGATGTTAAGAATTTGGTATTACGTTGGCTAACTGTTATGGAATTTACTAATCGAGACAACTAGTCAACAAAACCATACTTAAAAGACAAACTTGCCAAGTCTCCTGGAACAACGGTAAGTTGATCACGCAGGGACGAATACCTGGCTTGAAATTCATTCAATTCCAATTTTCCATCCTAATTGATGACGTTGGCGTAAAGTTTGATGTGATAGTTGCATCGAATCTACTTTTCATTAATCATTCTGACGCAAATCCCCAGTAGTTTGGGGATATACAGCGATTATAAATCTCCATAAACTGCGCCAATTTTCTCAATATATATTTTTTCCCCAATCGTAAAATTCACGTAGCATTTGCTTAAGTGATTTGCCGTGATCCAGCAACGAGTACTCGACTTTCGATGTGATTGTTGTATAGACTGGCATTGCGGCAGGGCTCTGATTTGGTTAATCGCTTTTGAAAAAAACCTGGAATTGAATCCTGAGGCTGACTTGCCGGATTGGCTACGGATACTGGCTCAATAGCTTATCTCGATTTTCCACCGGCGACTGTAACTAACAATTTTATAATTTTAACTCTATTTAAGGGCCAGCAATGGATACTTTCGAAGCCATCATCCAACGACGTTCCGTCAAGAATTTCGATCCCAACCATCAGATGCCTAAAGCAGAAATAGACCAACTTTTCAGCTTGGCTGTTTTGTCACCGACGGCATTTAACATCCAGAACTGGCGTTTTGTGCTGGTGCAAAATCCGGAATTACGCAGCTCAATCCGAGCAGTCAGTTGGAATCAGGCACAAGTGACAGACGCGTCCTTGCTGGTTATTTTGTGTGCAGATTTAAAGTCTTGGGAAAAAGAACCGGTCCGGTATTGGCAAAATGCGCCTCTACAAACCCAAGACTTTTTGCTCCCGGCTATCGATAACTACTACCGGGGCTTGGAGCAAGTGCAACGGGATGAAGCCATGCGCTCGTGCGGGATGGCTGCGCAAACGCTAATGTTGTCTGCCAAAGCAATGGGCTACGATTCCTGCCCTATGGATGGTTTCGATTTTGCGGCAGTCGGCAAATTGATAAATCTACCGGAAGATCATGTCATCGCCATGTTTGTTACTATTGGTAAGGCGTTAAGCCCCGCAAATCCACGCGGAGGACAACTGGCTATAAGTGAAGTGCTTATCAACGATAAATTTTAACCAAAGAAAATTGATATGACAAAACTGGCACCTGAACGAATAATTTAAAGGATGATAGCGAATTGATCAGGTTGATAGGCAAATAATGGTGTTAATTTAGGAATCATCGTGCAGGAAAATAAGACAACTGAACAGCCATCAGCATGGCAACCGCTCCGAAATAAGTTGTTTATGGCCGTATGGCTGGCTACTTTGGCATCCAATATCGGCACCTGGATGCACAGTGTGGGTGCAAGTTGGATGATGACTTCTCTTAGCGCAAACCCGATGATGGTTGCCCTGGTGCAAACCGTCAGCACTGCACCCATCGTGCTGTTTGCCTTGCCTGCAGGTGCCCTGGCGGATATTGCAGATCGCCGCCGGTATTTGCTGGGAACACAAATCTGGATGTTTTTGAGTGCGCTGGGGCTTTCTTATTGCACTTTGCAAGGTATTACCACTGATTGGCTACTAATAGTTTTTACTTTTCTGTTGGGCTGCGGTTCGGCAATGAGTATGCCTGCGTGGTCAGCGGTGACGCCTGAACTGGTGCCAAAGAAACAACTGCACGCTGCCATAACCCTGAACGGCTTGGGTATGAATGTGTCTCGTGCTATTGGTCCTGCCATCGCAGGGTATTTAATCAGTTTGTATGGCGTAGCCAGTGTATTTTTTCTGAATGCGTTTTCATTTCTGGCCGTCATTGCTGTATTGGTTTTCTGGAAACGGCCATCAAATAAAAACACGCTGCCCGCCGAACGCTTTCTGGCGGCTATTAAATCGGGCTTGCGCTATGCCCGTTATTCCAGCTTATTGCCATCAATTTTAATGCGAGGTGTGGCATTTTTTGTATGTGCCAGCGCTTTGTGGGCGTTGCTGCCCATCCTGGTCAGTGACCGTTTACATTCTGGCGCTTCTATTTACGGAATTTTGCTGGCTTGTATCGGTGTTGGTGCAGTAGCTTGTGCCTTGGTTTTGCCCGCAATCCGGCAACGAATCCGATCCGATAATCTGGTGCGTTTAGCGACCTTGATATACGGGTGCACCTTAGCGGTTCTGGCAACCCAGAATAATATTTATCTGCTCTCATCTGCCATGTTGCTTGCGGGAGCTTGCTGGATAGCCGTTATGTCGTCATTGCAAGTTGCGGCGCAGGCCAGCTTGCCCGATTGGGTCAGGGCACGCGGTTTGTCTGTTTTCATGATGGTATTTATGGGTGGAATGGCGGTTGGGAGCTTGATCTGGGGTTATCTGGCTAAGCGTTATGGTATAGAATCCAGCTTTCTGGCTGCTGCGGGTGGCTTAGTATTAGGCATCCTCGGTACTTGGCGATACAGTACTTCCGGCTACGAAAGTGTTGATTTTACACCTTCCCAACATTGGCCATTGCCAATTGTCGACAAAGCCCCGGAACATGACCAAGGCCCGGTGATGGTCACTATCGAATATATAGTCGATAGTGAAAAGTTAACTGAATTTCATAGATTTATAGGTCAAATGCAAAAAATCCGTAAACGCGATGGTGCATATTATTGGGATTTGTACCAGAATACTGCACAGGCAGACCATTACATTGAATGTTTTATGGTGGAGTCCTGGTTGGAGCATCTACGCCAACATGACCGAGTATCTGTCAGTGACAAAGCCTTGCAAGAGAAAATCAGTGCTTGCTTGATTAATGGGTCAACCAAGACCATTAATCACTATGTGGCAGCCCGTTTTCATAAGTAACCTTTGAAGCCAGCTAACAAAATTTCCACTTGAAACCTAAGAAAAAAGACGTATATCTAATCATATAATCTAACTGGAGCATCACAATGTTTGAAGTTCGCAAAGCCAATGACCGGGGCATAGCAGACCACGGCTGGCTTAACTCAAGGCACACTTTTTCATTTGGCAGCTATTTTGATCCCAGGCAGCAAGGCTTCTCCGACCTGCTGGTAATAAACGACGACCGGGTGCAACCGGGAAAAGGTTTCGGCACGCATCCGCACAGCGACATGGAAATTTTTTCCTATGTGCTGGAAGGTGCATTGGAACACAAAGATTCAATGGGGACGGGCTCCGTCATCAGGCCTGGCGATGTGCAAATGATGAGTGCCGGAACCGGTATCCGGCATAGTGAATTTAACCCTTCGGCATCTGATGCTGTGCATTTTCTACAAATCTGGATTGTCCCTAATCAGAAAAACGTAACACCGCGCTACCAACAAGAGCATTTTGACGAGGCCAGCAAGCGCGGAAAGTTGCGTTTAATCATTTCACCAGATGGACAAGACGGCTCGCTTTCGGTTTATCAGGATACCAAAGTCTATGCCGGATTATTTGACGGCGAGGAATCAGCGCAACTGGAATTAAACCCAAAGCGCTTCGGCTACCTCCATGTGGCGAAAGGTGACCTGGAGATCAACGGTTATCGTTTTTCTGCCGGTGACGGAGCACGGATACGAAAGGAACCAACACTGACTTTCAGTAAGGGTAACCAGTCTGAAGTATTGCTTTTTGATCTTCGTCCAAATGAAAATCCATTTTAAATTTAGACCGTTACTAATTGCTTTCAAGGCTTTTTGTTAAAAAGTGACGCAATACTCAAGCAACAAAATAGGGATTGTCTATACTGACCGTCAATTGTAGTTGTACAAAAACTCGAAACAACATGAAAAATACAAATAACGTCTCAAAAAAAATACCCGCTACCACGAAATCAGACAAAACCGAGGCACCAAAGCGAAAAACATCAAGACGCAAAGCTAGCTTGCCTGAAGTACAAACGGTAATTAAAGATAGCAACTTGTTAGCGTATGAAGGCAACGATTTGGAGCAAATGACTCCTCAAGAGCTGATTTCTAACTACACTCAAATTGAGAATAATGCCATACGAGGACGCTTGCAGCAATGCCGAATCTTACGGGAGATACGCATCAAATTTGGTGAGGATGATCGACGATTTGGTGAGTTCCTGTCCACGACAATATTGTCTGAGTTGCCTTCCAAGACGGTCACACGAATGATACAAGTCGCAGATTTTTTTGAGACTAAATCGATAGACGGTATTGCCTGGTCTTCGGCTTTAGCTTTAGCGGAACCGCGAAACCGCCCTGCAGCACTCACAGTGTATAAAGAAATTGTCGGGAAAGATTATCGTCCCATAGATGTCGTTGCAAAAATTGATCGACTGATGGAACGCCAGCAAGCTCGCAAAATAAACCGCCAGCCTACGGATATAATTGAAGGCAAGTTTACTACTTTAGCTGAGACCGCTCCGGCTAATGTGGTGGTTAAGAAGATCGAGCCAGCAGGTATCCCTGAAACAAGCACCGGGGTAAGGCCAATACTAAGCTTAAAATCCCCTGTTTCAACATCTGCAAATTTGATTCCCGCGCCGGAGAACTCTGATAAAGGATTGTCTGAGCAAGAGCTCAAAGTTGCTGTGGAAGTAATTGCTAAAGTGGCTCAGCATCTTTCCAAGCTCGACAGGGCAAGGTTATGGCGTGCCATGATTCGAAAAGATGAAAAGTAAATCTTATATATACCGATAGGTTTTTAATAAAATTACGCACTAAAATTTGGATTAGTCATAAAGGCGCCTTTAAACGTCGCGTTTTTAACGATCTGTCCAAATCTTAACAGGGTGGTATTTGTCGATACTATCTATTCAGCTAAATTTGATGTTCTGGAGGCTACAATACCCTGTTTTTCCGATTATCATTCGTTTCTTCCATAAAACCGGATCGTTAGCCTAAATTCTTCAGAAATCTGTAGCAAAATCGCAAACAGTTGCGCCATTGTAAAAGACAGTAAGATCCGTACGCCAATTTCTACCAGTGATCAGCGTTTCCTGGATATCGCGTAAATACAGTGAAGAATCTGATTCGATGAAGTTTTCAGGTAACGTTAAATATAAGTTGCAAAACTGGATTGTTGAGAGTAAAAATAAAGCACAGCTAATTTTGAATGTGGTAAAAAAAATTTCCTGCTCATAAAATTTACTAGATAGGAGATAGCCGTGAAGGCGTTACCTTTTCTATTACCTTATTTGGTTTCATCCATTATTATAGTTGGCTATCTAACTAAACAATTATGGTTATTTAGGCTGATAGGGTGGGTATGGCTGATTGTTGCAGTACTTGACTTCGTCGTTCTTCCAAAATCTTACACGTCCATTCACAACCAGGTTGCTAATGTTAAGCGGCCTTTGGCTTGGCGTCTGTTGGTTCGTTTTTGGGTACTTATTCAGATAGCGATCATAGCTTGTGGTTTAAGTATTAGTTCATGGAGTCATTTAAACCTGCAAGAATTCGTGTTTGTCACTTCATTGATAGGCATAGTAAGCGGCATGTTTTGTATTCCCGTAGCGCATGAGCTAATGCATGGTAAGGGCAGGCTTGAAAAAGTTCTTGCCGAAATACTTATGACAACGGTGAGTTACACACACTTTTGCATCGAGCATGTACAAGGCCATCATCGTAATGTCGGCACTGTCAATGATCCAGCTACCGCCGATGTTGGCGAGGGCTTTTACACCTTTTATCCACGCACAGTATTAGGTGGCGTAGCCAGTGCTTGGAATATTGAGAAACGCCGGCTTCGTAGACTTGGCTATGGCCTTTGGAATTACCGGAATAGAATGAATCGTTATTTCGTGATCCTTTGTACGGTATATGCCACGATTTTTTATTTTTTTGGTTGGCGAGGCATTATTTTCTTTGCTGTTCAGAGCGTGATAGCTTTTACAATGCTGGAGGTATTCAATTATGTGGAACATTACGGGCTGACCCGTCGACAGACATCCAAGGGCCATTATGAGCGTATCATGCCCTGGCATTCTTGGGACTCCAATCATCGAATAAGCAATTGGATGTTATTCAACTTGGGTCGTCATTCCGATCATCATTGTCAGCCAGCAAAAAGTTATCAATTTTTGGTTGGTCGCAAGGAGGCTCCACAGCTTCCAACGGGTTACTTTCTGATATTTTTGCTACCGCTAATTCCATTCCTTTGGCGTCGCGTGATGGATTCTCGCTTGCAAATGTGGCGGATTAAACATCAGGGATTAACCAACGTGAGAGTAGGGGAGGCTGCTCTTCAGAACCAATAAAAAGAAATGGGGTTTTTAAAATGCCCTGTTGCACAATTTAAAAACAAAGATTTACGATATTTAAAATACCTTGTTTAAGGATGTTCGACCAGAACACTCAACGGCACCTTCAAAACGTCGGTGTAATAACCAAATACAGTAAAGGAAGTCCGTCATGTATAGCCGTAAAAGGCGCTATGCTGGAGTTCTAACTGAGGAGGCTTTAATGAAACCATGTCCTTATTGTTTAAATACTGACCTTCATGACAACGCAAGGAAATGTCACCATTGCGGTGCCTGGTTAGGTGGTCGGGGTATTCTCCGTAATATTGCCGAAGTTATTTGCTGGATATTTGTCGTTGTATTTGTTGGGGCGTTGGCGAGCTGTGGTGTGAGCTTGATAAATAAGTAACGACGACTTTGTTTCTTTGATGTTATGTCCAAATTGGCCTCTGTTTTTGAAGGGATTCTTTACCCGTACAGGCTAAATTATTATATCCATATAATAATTTAAAAACATGATTAATAAGCTCTTAATGATATTCCTTGGCAAAGTTTATATAACCTGGGAGAAATAAGATGGGTGTAAAACTGTTATGGTTTAGATATTCTTCCCGCTTAAAACCGGTATGAAAGATATGTTTCATCAACCGGTAATCGACCAGCTGTCTAATGAGTCACTGTCGATTTCTGTGGTGGAGTTGGATACAACCAAAGGCTCTTTCGCACATCTGCTTTTTGGCTACCTGTGCAGATCAAAATTGGCAGGGATATATTCTTATTTTATGGTTTATATTTTTGCTGTCTCGATTACCTTGCTTCCACTAATAGTTGCTGCTTTCCTTAGCCCATTACCACTTACAGTTCGGACCCAGACACTTCAGTTGCCTTTCTTTTATGATTGGAATGTTTTGTTTATGTTCCTGGTCTCATTTCCTTGTTTAGTCATATTGACTGTCACTGATCAGCAGGTACTTACCAGTTCACTCAAAACTATTCAATTCGACAAAACGATTACCATATCAGCCATGGATTCAGATCTTCTTGCCAAAAACTGGAAAGGGCATTTTCAATCGATTAATCTTACTGGTCAGGCATTAGGCATTATGGTCGGTGCATTGATAACTTATTTTAATTATGTCACTTATACGCCAAATGAAGTGGGATTCTGGATTGCCCGTAATAATAGTTTGCTACCCGTAGGTTATATTTACCTGTTTTGCATTTTTATATTTTTCTCGCTTATTCCTTTATACGTCATCCGAAACGTAGCTATTTCGTTGCTACTCAGGGACATCGTTACGCACGCCCAACTTCACATGCTGCCTTTACATCCAGACAAGTCCGGGGGACTTCGTCCCGTTGGTCGATTGGGGCTGCGGAATCAATATTTGCTCACTTTATTGGGTTTCAACGTTGTGCTTCTTGTGATGATTTACCATCAGTATCTTACTGTTATACCGGAATCTCTGAATGGTTTGATCGCCGCTGCAATCATTGCATATCTCATTCTCGGCCCGCTTGTTTTCATAGCTCCGTTGCTGCCATTTCGTAGTGGTATGCTAAAAAGTAAATGTCAATTAATGGGAGAGGTAGCACAAAGGCTGCGAATTGAACTGGATCGCCAACTTGCTCAATTGCAATCAGGGCCGATAACTAAGGAAGACGAAGAATTAATTGAAAGGCTACGTAAAATCGGTGCATTTATTGATGAATTACCTGTTTGGCCGTTCGATGCAGGAACCCTTCGCAAGTTTCTTACTGCCTATGTAATCCCATTAGTAAGCGGTGCCGGTATTCCGATTGTCAAAGCCATACTAGATGTCGCTAAAATTCACCTGCATTTATGATTGTCCGGTTGATTTTTGTTGGGACCAAGTGGCGGGCAATCTCTTTGGTTTTCTTAGGACATGATCCAGTGACAGAGATATCGCCATTGGAAGTTTTCAGTTTAGTTCTCGTCGCGACGATTAATCAAAAGCTTTTCGCCCAGGCCATCATAACGCAACTCGGTGTGACGAAACGAATGGCGTTATGAGGATGCTGTTATTGATATGAAAGTTTTATTTAATCCGGCTGAGGTGCGCTTGCTTAATACTGGCCGCCAATAAGTGCTGACTTACCCATTCTAAATCTTACCATCCAACCCCATCTGGAAATATTTATGGGTGATCTTATCCTGGTTTTCCAGCAGCCAATCGATATCCGGTTGGTTGTTCATGGCTTTGTGGATAGCCGTTGCCATTGCTTTACGGTGTATATCAAACAGGATTCTATGATCCAACGCGTCGTCGGTCGTTACACTGGGATTAAGCCATACTGAAACAATAATACCTAAATCGTTGGCTTTTTCTTTGGGAATATCGCCCGCTCGTACCGCATCCAACACGCCATTAGCGATGGCGGCCTGCACCGTACCCATTAAGATGTTGGTGTAACGGGTATTTTTTACGGTAACTTTACTGACCATCAACGTCACCGGTCTAACTTGGATATCCGTATTTAAAATAGCAAAAACGCGAGTATGGCCTGGAACTTGTCCGGCGGTCATACTAGCAATCGCGGTGCCGACAGGTCCGTCCAATTCGCCGATAATAACTTCCGGTTCCGCTGCCGTGCCGGCAGGTCCGCCAGCGACTAAGGCCTCTCCGGTTCGCATGATGATTCTTTCGCTCATTATTTATTCCTTTTTAACATAAGGGTGGGGGGCTGATAAGGTAGGATACCATTAGTTTACTTTGAAGATAACAGAAGTCTGCAAGCCCAGCTAGGGTGATGAATAATCAAATATTGATTCTGTAACAATCCAACCATAAAAATCGGCTAAGTTGGAAGTTGTACGAATCCATGTTCGTCCAGTGCAAAAAACGGGTTGAAACATACTTCCCATAGAAAATCGTCGGGATCAGCAAAGTAGCCTCTAAAGCCACCCCAAGCTGCTTTTTCAGCAGATTTAACCAACCTCCCTCCTGATGCAACCGCTTCTTGTAATGTTGCCTCAACCTCAAGCTCGGAGGCTACGTTGTGGGCAAGGGCAAACCCTGCAAACCCTGATCCTGCAGCTGAAACATTAGCATCTTCGGCCAAAGATTCTCGCCCGAATAGCGCAAATGCTATGTTTCCGACCTGGAAGAAAGCTACTTCCGCCTTACTACCAGACGATTCTTTCCATCCCAACGCCTTATAGAAGCGACGGCTTCGACCGAGATCACTTACCCCTAATGTAACAAAACTGATGGTCTGCTTCATAAAACTAACTCCTGCATACGTTGGAACCAAGCAATAGCATTAATAAATTATGAAGGCTTGCCATGTATTTCAAAATCCCGAAAACATCTTGCCGCCCATCAAGCCAGTGCTAATAATAAATAGTCATCATTTTATTATCAAGTCGCATCGTGACGGCAATCAGGGTGGTATTTTGTAACAACCTGCCAACATTTACCCCGTAAAACTGAAATGTCTAATCTAAACTGGTTGCTAAAAGACCGCCTCTGTCTTCCCAATTTCGCTGAAATTGCTGAGTCAGTTAAGCTTTGCAAGGGCAACCTGTTTCATGAGGCTATTCACGCCTACGCTAACGGTATTCCATTAATCAATCAGAAAATAAAATCCTTTGGCACAACGGTGATACCTTCTTCTGAAACTGTGAAACGGGCTAAGTCAGCAGTAGCGTCAAATCCAATCCGCTCACCCGACGGAATGTGCACATTTTTGTCGACAATGCAGCGTTTTAAGTGTGTACCGGCACCGATGTGCACACCGTCAAACAAGATCGAATCTTCCACAATAGCATTCTCATCCACTTTCACTTGAGAGAATAAGATCGAATGCTTAACCGTACCGCCGGAGACCACAGTCCCGCTGCCTAGCAGAGAATTAACCAGTTGGCCTTCTTTTCCGAGAGGGCCGTTGGACATACGGGCAGGCGGATTTTGGCCGTGGTAAGTACGGATGGGCCAATCGCTCTGATACAGATCCAGTGGCGGAACCTGGGTGAGCAAATCCATGTTTGCTGAGTAATAGGCATCAAGCGTGCCCACATCACGCCAATACTTGTCCCGGCTTACGCGTCCGGTTTCGCCGCCAAACCGGTAAGCGCAGACACAATGCGTATCGATGAGTCCCGGGATGATGTCCTTGCCAAAATCATGATTTGATGCGCTCAGGCAGTGGTCTGCTTGCAATGATTGATTGAGCAAGTCCATGTTAAAAACGTAGATACCCATAGATGCCAAGGCTCGCTTTGGATTGTTCGGCATCGGGGTGGGCTGTTTCGGTTTCTCGTCAAACGCACGAATTCGATGCGCCTCATCCACTGACATGATACCAAAAGCGCTGGCATTCGCCAGTGGCACAGGCATGCAAGCAATGGTTAATTCCGCACCCTGATCACGGTGAAACTTAAGCATGGCGGCATAATCCATTCGATAAATATGATCGCCAGACAGAATGACCACATAGTCAGCATGGCTGCGCTCAAGCAGATACATATTCTGTCGGATGGCATCGGCGGTTCCGGCATACCAGGAATCACCGGTTCGCATCTGTGGCGGCACAGGCGTAATGTATTCAGATATTTCCGGATTGAAGATGGACCAGCCGTCACGCAGATGCTTTTGCAATGATTGTGACTTGTATTGCGTCAGGACCAGCACCCGCCGCAATCCAGAGTGGAGACAGTTCGTCAGCGTGAAGTCGATGATTCGATAATGACCGCCAAAAGGCACGGCCGGTTTAGCCCGGTCAATGGTTAGCGGATGCAGCCGTGTTCCCACGCCGCCGGAAAGAATAATAGTTATGGTTTTATCGAGCATGAGCCACCTCCTCAATTTCAACCTATACAGAGTACTGAGCCTATTTATTCGTTAATATACGCTAAGATTTGGAAGGAGAGTATAGGGCGCAATTAAACAAACGTCACTCAATCCCATTGGTTTATTGGAAACCCACAGATTACAAGCTTTGCGTCGATTATTTAAGCCAAAATTTACTCATGAAAAACTGGAACAAAGCCGTAAGGCGCAATAACCATCGGCCATTGCGCCGTATTTAATTTCACAGAGGAATAATGAAAGAGATTGATTACCAGCGCGTATGGCATAGAGACGGAACCTATTATTTTCCGTTAACCATTTGCACAGAAAAGCTAATAACTGATTGGTGCGACACATTCTATCCCTGCGGCAAGCGGTTAAAGCCTGGTAGAGTGGGCAAGCTGTTTTTGCCCACCGTTTAGCATTGTGCATTTATTTGGTGGGCAGAGAAGCGTTGCCCACATTATA
>Ga0208264_1000038_pt1 | contig 112831 bp, 107 predicted proteins | sample LakWasMet31_HOW6_2_FD_183873 | JGI IMG/M metagenome (GOLD analysis project Ga0208264, IMG submission 183873) | Freshwater sediment methanotrophic microbial communities from Lake Washington under simulated oxygen tension - Sediment Metagenome... | ecosystem: Environmental > Aquatic > Freshwater... | reverse complement strand
CCTTGCGGTTAGACTAACTACTTCTGGTAAAACCCACTCCCATGGTGTGACGGGCGGTGTGTACAAGGCCCGGGAACGTATTCACCGCGACATGCTGATCCGCGATTACTAGCGATTCCGACTTCATGTAGTCGAGTTGCAGACTACAATCCGGACTACGATCGGCTTTCTGGGATTGGCTCCACCTCGCGGCTTGGCAACCCTCTGTACCGACCATTGTATTACGTGTGAAGCCCTGGCCATAAGGGCCATGAGGACTTGACGTCATCCCCACCTTCCTCCGGTTTGTCACCGGCAGTCCCATTAAAGTGCCCAACTAAATGATGGCAATTAATGGCAAGGGTTGCGCTCGTTGCGGGACTTAACCCAACATCTCACGACACGAGCTGACGACAGCCATGCAGCACCTGTGTCCACTTTCTCTTTCGAGCACCTAATGCATCTCTGCTTCGTTAGTGGCATGTCAAGGCCAGGTAAGGTTTTTCGCGTTGCATCGAATTAATCCACATAATCCACCGCTTGTGCGGGCCCCCGTCAATTCCTTTGAGTTTTAATCTTGCGACCGTACTCCCCAGGCGGTCTACTTCACGCGTTAGCTGCGTTACTCATGGATTTTACTCCACCAACAACTAGTAGACATCGTTTAGGGCGTGGACTACCAGGGTATCTAATCCTGTTTGCTCCCCACGCTTTCGTGCATGAGCGTCAATATTATCCCAGGGGGCTGCCTTCGCCATTGGTATTCCTCCACATCTCTACGCATTTCACTGCTACACGTGGAATTCTACCCCCCTCTGACATATTCTAGTCTTGTAGTTTCAAACGCAGTTCCCAAGTTGAGCTCGGGGATTTCACATCTGACTTACAAAACCGCCTGCGCACGCTTTACGCCCAGTAATTCCGATTAACGCTCGCACCCTACGTATTACCGCGGCTGCTGGCACGTAGTTAGCCGGTGCTTCTTATCAAGGTACCGTCATTAACACAGTTTATTCGACTGCATCGTTTCTTCCCTTGCGAAAGAGCTTTACAACCCGAAGGCCTTCTTCACTCACGCGGAATGGCTGGATCAGGCTTTCGCCCATTGTCCAAAATTCCCCACTGCTGCCTCCCGTAGGAGTCTGGACCGTGTCTCAGTTCCAGTGTGGCTGGTCGTCCTCTCAGACCAGCTACTGATCGTCGCCTTGGTGAGCTTTTACCTCACCAACTAGCTAATCAGATATCGGCCGCTCCATTAACGCAAGGTCCGAAGATCCCCTGCTTTCCCCCGTAGGGCGTATGCGGTATTAGCCAACCTTTCGATTAGTTATCCCCCATTATTGGATACGTTCCGATACATTACTCACCCGTTCGCCACTAATCATTCTAGCAAGCTAGAAATCATCGTTCGACTTGCATGTGTAAAGCATTCCGCCAGCGTTCAATCTGAGCCAGGATCAAACTCTTCAGTTTAATTTCTGACTATTACTTTTTCCTCTTGCGAGGTGGTTATTTCGCTTTTGCTTTATTACTTAAGATAATTAAGTAATGACTCAAATTCATTTCAAGGTCTGTGTGATTCTTGTTACCAAGAACCGTTACATATTTGTCATAAATTTAAGTGTAAGCACTTGTTTTTCTGAGTCTGAACTTAATGCCAATCAACTAAGTTAAATTTTAATGTAAACACTAAAACAAGTTAGTTGCGACTAAGTCAGCTGCTTCATTCACAAGCACCCACACTTATCAGTTGTTATATTGTTAAAGAACTTTTTGTTTCCGTCGTTACGCTTTGCGTTAACGAGGTGCGCATTATACAGAGCTTTTAACGCTCGTCAACCTTAATTTCGTAATATTTACTAATTAAAATTAACCGTACTTTTTACTGCGCCTTCTACTACATTCTACTTTTCGCTAACGTTGTTTCGTCAGCGAGGTGCGCATTCTACAGCGCTTTAAACTTTGGTCAACCCCTATTTTGAATCTGTTACATAATTGTTACATTTAACAGTGAATTCGCATTTCTTGCTTGTGTTGACCTATAGCCTCGAGAGCAGCCTCCTTGGAGTGATAAGAGTCGCTTTGAAACAAAATTTGTCCATTTGTAGCCAAAAGGTTAAATTTGTACTGCCCATCTTTTGAAACTTTAAGCTCAAATTTACCTACCTTAACGTGAGCAAACTTACGCTTTCCAACCTGTGCCACAAATTCCTTACCAATATTAATGGACACATTCCTTCCGACCACCTTCTCACCATCCAACTTAACCGCCCCTTGATCTATGGAACGATAAGCCTCCGAAGTGCTTTCAACTAGACCAGCAAGCTTAAGCATGTGTGCAACACCAACCACTTCATCTCCAACATATATATTAACTTCAGGCACATCGTCTGGGATGCCGCCTTTTGACCGCGTTTGGAAATCCAGCAAGGCTTTATCTGCGTCTTCTTTACTATGGAAGCGCGTAACTATTTCTTGCGCAAATTGAACCTTAACGTTTCTAGGGTTTGCACCTGCCGCCACATCAGCTTTCAATTGCGCAATGGTTTCCAATGACTCAAACGATAGCAACTCTATATAACGCCACATTAATTCATCAGAGATTGACATGATCTTAGCGAAGATGATTTCTGGGGCTTCTGCGATACCTATATAGTTACCTAAAGATTTAGACATTTTATTAACGCCATCCAAACCTTCTAGCAGAGGCATCGTAAGTACACATTGCGGACTCTGTCCTGCTTGCTTCTGTAGTTCACGTCCCATCAGCAAGTTAAATTTTTGGTCTGTACCACCCAACTCAAGATCAGCATTCAATGCAACAGAGTCATAGCCTTGTAATAAGGGATAAAGGAACTCATGAATCGCAATTGGCTGGTTACCTTTAAAGCGCTTAGAAAAGTCGTCGCGCTCTAACATACGTGCAACGGTGTGACTGGCTGCCAACTTAAGCATGCCAGCAGCACCAAGCTCAGTGAGCCATTTAGAGTTAAACACAACTTCTGTTTGCTCTGGCTTTAATATCTTAAATACTTGAGCAGTGTATGACTTTGCGTTTTCCTGCACCTGTTCAGCAGTCAACGGCGGACGCGTTGCGCTCTTACCTGTTGGGTCGCCAATCATCCCAGTGAAGTCGCCAATCAAAAACAATACATGATGCCCAAGCTCCTGCAGCTGACGAAGCTTATTAATAAGTACAGTATGGCCGAGATGCAAGTCTGGCGCCGTAGGGTCAAAGCCAGCTTTAACTCTTAATGGCTGACCTTTTTTAAGCTTCTCGACCAACTCGGCTTCGATTAACAGTTCATCTGCTCCGCGTTTGATTACTGCGAGCTGTTGGCTGATTTCAATATTCACGTTTTAACGTCCTTAAACTCTATTATTTTTTACCGCTAGTTTATTTGTATAAACTTAATTTTCTGTTAGTATCAAGAGCTGAAATAATTAAGTAAAGGTTAGCCCGTGTATATCAACGAGCCCAATCATCACCAATCAACCCAAGATTCTATTTTAACGCAAAACGCCAATAAAGCTGAACGCAAGTTGCAGCGCCTTACAGCGCGTAAATTTAAGTTGCGCTGGATATTGGCGATTTCTTGCTTACCATTATTTGGTATTTACACAGCTTTTGGTATTGCACCTCAAACCTTAACCACGAATATCGCCACTTCTATGGTGGTTGAAGAAGTGAGCTTACCGACACTTGACCAAGCATTAAATGATGAGGCCAACTTAGCAGAAAAATTTTGGTATAAAGATTATGTACGTAGAGATGACACATTACAGAGTGTTTTAGCCAGACTCAACATTCGCAATCGTGATGCACTTGAGTTTATTCGCTCAGATAGCGTTGCAAGCGAAATTGCACGATCAATTATCCCTGGCCGCCAAGTAAAATCGGAAACCGATACGGATGGAAATCTATTTCATTTTGAATATCAAATCAGTGCCGATCAGTTTTTAACGATTACTAAAACTGCTGATGGCTACGAGGCTCATCAAGATGAGCGCATTTTAGAAATTCGCCCAGTATTAAAATCAGCAAAAATCAATAGCTCATTATTTGGCGCAACCGATGCCGCTAACATTCCAGACCATATTGCTATCCAGCTCGCAGATATTTTTGAAAGTGAAATTAACTTTCATACTGATTTACGCCGTGGCGATCGATTCAATGTCATTTATGAAGGTAGTTACGATCAAGGTGAGTTGATTAAATCAGGTGAGGTGTTAGCTGCTGAATTTGTGAACAACGGCAAAGTGTACCGAGCTGTGGGCTTCCGAGATAGCAATAATCAAATGCAATACTACACACCAGAAGGTAAAAGTATTCATAAATCGTTTTTACGTTCACCTTTAGAGTTCAGCCGAGTGAGCTCTGGCTTTAGCGTAGCTAGGTTTCACCCTGTGCTGCAAAGAATGCGTGCGCACAAGGGGGTAGACTTTGCGGCACCCACTGGCACACGTATCAAAGCCTCGGCTGATGCGGTTGTTGATTTTGTAGGCACTAAAGGCGGTTACGGCAACGTGATTATCCTAAAACATGATAATGGCATCAGTACAGTTTACGGCCATCTTTCACGCTTTGCGCCAGAGCTACGTCGCGGATCAAAAGTCACACAAGGTCAAATGATTGGTTTTGTGGGCATGAGCGGTGTGGCGACTGGCCCACATTTGCATTATGAGTTTTTAATCAATGGTAAGCATCAAGACCCAATGAAAGTGGCATTACCAAAGAACAATACAATTCAGGGCGGCAATAAGGCTCAATTTGAGTCTATTAGCAACCAAATGATGGCTCAGCTTAGACTACTAGGCACAAGCAACATCGCCGCATTAGAATAATTCACCTTAGTTAGACACCATCATGGCTAGCCAGCTTTTCATCGGGTTGATGTCGGGCACTAGCCTAGATGGTGTTGACGTTGCGTTGGTCACGTTCAACCACCTGCAACAACCCCAGCTACTTAAAACTCACTTTGTTGATTACTCAGCAGATTTACGCACACAAATTCTCGCATTACAACACCCAACAGATAACGAGTTAGAAAAAACAGCACTTATCGGCAATACGCTTGCTCATTTGTATGCGACGGCAGTCAATGAGCTATTGTCGGCAGCAAAAATTGATGCGACGTCTGTGAACGCGATTGGTTGTCACGGACAAACCATTAGGCATCGTCCAGAGCTAGGCTTTACCATGCAAATTGGAAATGCCGCATTACTAAGCGAACTCACGGGGATTACTGTTGTGAGCGACTTTAGAAGTAGAGATATTGCCGCTGGGGGCCAAGGTGCACCCTTAGTACCCGCATTTCATCAAGATGCTTTTGCTCACAATAAGCATAATCGAGCAATTATCAATATAGGTGGCATCGCCAACATTACCTACCTGAGCAATACTGGTGAGATATTCGGTTTTGATTCTGGTCCAGGCAATATGCTATTAGATGCATGGATTAAACAACATTTAGGCTTAAACTACGATGCCGATGGTCAATGGTCTAGCACTGGCAATATCATTGAACCTTTATTATCTACCATGTTAAGTGAACCTTATTTCTCGGCACAGCCACCTAAGAGTACAGGCCGCGATTTATTTAATGATGCATGGCTAAACCGTTGGCTAGCCACACAAGAATATGCGCATAATGATGTTGCTCGCACATTGGTTGCATTAAGTGCGCACTCTATTGCAAATGCCGTCAAACAATACTGCGGTCAAGCAGACGAAATATACCTTTGTGGCGGTGGTGCTAAGAATAAACTACTGACTAGCGACCTGCAGTCACTCATGGGGTCAGTGCGCATAGAAACGACAGATAAACTAGGCATGGGCATTGACTGGGTTGAGGCGATTGCCTTTGCATGGCTGGCGAAAAAGTGTCTGTCTCAAGAAAGCGCCAACTTACCAGAAGTCACTGGCGCCAGAGGCTTACGCATTTTAGGTGCGATTTACCAAGCATAGTAAGCTTTTATCATTCATCTGCCTGCGTTGATAAAGTATAATCACAGTAAATGATGATTAGAACTACAAAAACACCATGAAAAATAATACAAGTACAGCGACACTCAGCTTTGACAATGGCAAATCACCAATTGAATTACCTATGCTCTCAGGAACACTAGGTAATGATGTCGTTGATATCCGCACATTAGGCAAACATGGGGTATACACTTACGACCCTGGTTTTATGTCTACCGCTGCGTGCAACTCTAACATTACGTTCATTGATGGAGAGCAAGGTTTACTGTATCACCGTGGCTATCCGATTGAAGAGCTTGCTGAGCACTGTGATTACTTAGAAGTTGCGTACTTGCTGATGCATGGCGAACTACCAAACGTGACAGAAAAAAAACAATTTACTGACACGATTACTGGCAGCACCATGCTGCATGACCAACTCAGTAATATTTTCCGCGGATTCAGACGCGACGCACATCCGATGGCTGTCATGGTGGGCGTAGTTGGTTCACTATCAGCGTTTTATTTTGATTCGATGGATATTTTGAATCCAAAGCACCGTGAGATATCTGCGCATCGCTTACTAGCAAAAGTACCAACGATTGCTGCGTGGAGCTATAAATACAATATTGGCCAACCATTTATGTACCCGCAAAATCACTTGAATTATGCGGAAAACTTTATGTATATGATGTTTGCCACGCCATGTGAGCAATACGTGCCTAACCCTGTCTTAGCAAAAGCATTTGAGCGGATTTTAATCTTACATGCTGATCACGAGCAAAATGCGTCTACTTCAACCGTACGTTTAGTTGGCTCTAGTGGCGCAAATCCATTTGCTTGTATTTCAGCAGGTATTGCATCGCTGTGGGGTCCAGCACATGGCGGTGCTAATGAAGCAACACTTAACATGCTTGAAGAGATTGGTGACGTTTCACGCATTGGTGAATTTATTAATCGCGCAAAAGACAAATCTGACAGTTTCAGGCTCATGGGCTTTGGCCATCGCGTTTACCGCAATATGGACCCAAGAGCTGCCATCATGAGAAAAACGTGCCATGAAGTGTTGGATGTACTAGGCCTAAACAATGACCCTATGTTTAAACTGGCATTAGCCCTAGAGAAGATTGCGCTGGAAGACGAATACTTCGTGTCACGTAAACTTTATCCTAACGTAGATTTCTACAGTGGCATTGTGATGCGTGCAATGGGTATTCCAAACAGTATGTTTACAGCGATTTTTGCGCTTGCAAGAACTGCAGGTTGGATTGCACAATGGTCCGAAATGCATTCAGACCCTGAAGCTAAAATTGGCAGACCGCGCCAACTGTACACTGGCTCAGCAAAAAGACCATTCGTTGAATTAAATAAAAGATAGCCACTCAACAGAATCAAGGTGCACTTTCGTCAATGCACCTTGAATTTATATAACTTAAGACCGTTCTAAGTCTAGATGAATGCTAGGCTAGATCACTAAGTCTGCTTATCTGCTCTACCAGCACCAGCTGTGATATGCAGTGCAGCTTTTGTAAGCAAATGTGCGCTAACTGGCGCAGTGATAAATAGAAATACTGTGGCTATTATTTCATGCAAACTAACCCCATCACCTGTGACACTAAAATAGATGGCCGATGCAATCACCATCGAGCCTACCCCTAGCGTAGTAGTTTTAGTTGGTCCATGCACTCGCATAAAAAAATCTGGCAGCCTTGCTAGGCCTATTGATCCTAGTAGCGTGAAGCCAGCCCCGACTATTATCAGAAACGAGATAAAATACTCTAGCCAGATACTCATTCGATTATGTTCCCACGCAACATATATTTGGATAAAGCGACTGTGCCTACAAAACCCATGATGGCAATCAGTAGAGCAGATTCAAAGTAAGCACTATTCTTCATATCGATTCCAATGAGTACTATCAGCGCAACAGTGTTAATGTATAGGGTATCTAACGCAAGCACACGGTCTGTCATCTCTGGCCCAATTACCATTCGATAAAGGCTGAGCATCATCGCTAATCCAATCATCACAAATGCGATGGGTATGGCGGTATTTAGCATGAAAATATCTCCTTTAGAGGTTGTTCATAACGAGTCTTGATTGAGTGAATCAATGCCTCAGTGTCATCAACATTGAGCGCATGTACTTGTAGCACCCAGCGTGAACGATCTATATCAATAGAAACTGTACCTGGTGTCAACGAGACAATACTAGCGAGCAGAGTACCGACAAATGGGTCTTGCATATCTAGGGGAATCTCGACGAAGGCAGGTTTAATTTTACCTAATGGACCAAGCACCAACTTTGCCACATCAATGCTGGCCATCAAAATATCCCAAAGCACAATACCGAACAAACGAATAGCTGGTAATAATTTTATTTTCTCTGACCGCTCTGGCCAAAATCGCTGCGTTAATACTGGTAAGCCAACTGCTAAGATGAGTGCTAAAATAAAATGTGCGCGGGAAGATGCGTTATTCAGTGCTATCCATACCAAAAAAATCACCACCGATAACGCTGGTCGAGGAATTAGTCGTCTCATGGTCTGACACCCCTTTGAATATCCGCATGGTGAGGAATGACTGCGTGAATATATTGCTCCGGGGCATGTAGTTGCTGTGCCGCGCGCAGTGTAAGGTCAGACAAGGGCTTTGCAAATACAATCAACAACAGAGAAATCGCTATTAAACCAAATGTTGCAAAATGCTGTCGTTTATTGTTTGGAGGTAAGCGCTCTTGCGACAATGGATCCCCATCAATTGGCATTTCCCAAAATAAACGACTACCCGCTTTAACAAGTGCGATAGTGGTAACAAGGCTGGCTATCAAAACAACTGCCCATATTGCCGGCATCATTACACTTTCCTTCACGGCGAAAAGCAACATGAGCTTGCCAATAAATCCAGAGAACGGTGGCAAGCCAGCCGCTGTTGCTGCAAGTATGAAGTACCCAAGCTTAAGTTTATTATCAGACACCCAAGTTGTCATCACAAACGCATCGCCAACTCGACCACGTGCATTGCTAATCAACCCAGCCATCATAAAAAATGCCGCGCCAACAATCGCTGATTGCACTAAATAATAAAGGCCAGCCGCTGTTATCAAGACATTATTCAATGACGGTACAATCAATAACAGCCCTGCTGAACCCAAAATGAGCCAAGCAACCAACGACTGTAAACTTTTTGCGCTTAATATGCCTAATGCTGCAAACACTATCGTTACTAATGCCGCCACAATTAACCAGCTACCCAGCAAGCCATGCATCACTGGTGCTGCATTAAAGGCGATCATCTGTACATGCAGAATAGCGACAATCCCTACTTTAGTCATGATTGCAAACAAAGCGGCTACTGGCGCACCTGCCGCGCTGTAAGCATGTGGTAGCCAGAACGATAGTGGTAATACCGCAGCTTTGAGCAAGAACACGGTCATCAGCAACGCTCCAGAAAGCCTGACAAGCGAAGCTTCTGAAGCAGGCACAGTTTTAAGTTGTATTGCAATATCAGCTAGATTAAGCGTACCTAGCGTCCCGTAGATCAAGCCCAGTGCGATTAGAAAGACGGCAGAGCCTGCTAGATTAAGTATGACATAAGCAAAACCCGCGCGACTTTTAATAAGGCCACCACCATGCGCTAATAGAATATATGAGGCTAGCAACATAATCTCAAAGAATACAAACAGGTTAAAAACATCTCCTGTCAAAAATGCGCCATTGATACCAACTAACTGCAATTGAAATACGGCATGAAAGTGCCTACCTTTGCTGTCAAAACCACCACTAGCATATAGCAAGGCCGATGCTGAAAGTACTGCCGTAGTTAGAACGGCCAAGGCTGCCAACCGATCAGCCACTAGCACTATGCCAAAAGGTGCTTGCCACTCACCCAATGCATAAACAAGTGGTGCAGACTGATCAGCAAGTAGTAACAAATTTATGGATACGGCCAACAATAGCGTGACTGACAATGCACTCACACCTCTCTGCCAGCTTAGCTGAGTAGCATTCATCATCAATAGCATAATGCTAGCAATGAACGGCACTATTATTGGCAAAATTGGACTGTGATTCATCAGTGACGCTTTTTTACTTGAGTAGACGAAGTGCTCTCAGCCTTTTCTACCATGTCGATATGATCATCACCAGACTCTGACAACCCACGTAATGCTAGCGTTAAAATATAAGCCGTCATACCGAATCCAATCACAATAGCCGTTAGCACCAATGCCTGAGGGATAGGGTCAGTATAGTGCTTAATATCCGCATGGATGATAGGCGGCGCATTTATCACTAATCTGCCGCTAGCAAAAAGAAATAAATTAACTGCATAAGAGATGAGCGCCAAACCAAGGATCACTGGGAGCGTGCGCGCACGCAACATGAGATAGACACCACACCCAAAGAGCAATCCAATTGCTACTGCTAGCATCGCCTCCATTAACCCCTCTCCCCTCTCACATTTAATCTTCCTAACTCAGTCAGAATTAGCAGGACTGTCGCAACGACCACTAAATAAACACCTAAATCGAAGATCATCACTGAAGCCAACTCAATATCACCTAGCAATGGAATTGCAATATGGCCGTGTGTACTGGTCAAAAAGGGCCGAGCAAAAAGCCAACTGAGAAGACCTACCCCAGCAGCAAAAGCAAGGCCTAGCCCTAGTGCAGGAGCGTAGGATCGCGGTAAACGATCTTCAGCGAATGAGAATCCGCCAGCCAATGATTGTAGAATCAATGCAACGCCAGTCACCAAGCCCGCTACAAAGCCACCACCAGGCAGATTATGTCCTCTCAAGAAAATATAGACTGCCACCGCTAACGCTAATGGTAATAATGGTCGCATTAGCATCTTCAAAAACAATGGATGTACATCATCAGCCCATAAACGGCCTGCACTATCACGTGCGGGTTGGACCATACGTAACTGATCAAGCAAAGCATGCGCACCTAGGGCCGCCATTGCTAACACGGATATCTCACCCAAGGTATCAAAACCACGAAAGTCGACTAAGATGACATTCACTACATTATGCCCACCACCCTCAGGTACTGACTGCTGAAGATAGAAATCAGAAATTGTACTAAATGAGCTTGTTAGCAGCGCAAAACTTACAAACGCCATCGCTAGGCCAACACCAACTGCAAGCAACACATCCCTCATCACACGTAAACTGATCGATTCTTTCGGTGTAGATTGCGGCAAATAATGCAGTGCAAGCAGCATTAGCACCGTAGTAACGACCTCTACCGAAAGCTGGGTCAATGCCAAATCTGGCGCAGAAAAACGTAAAAAGACTAAGGCCACGACCAAGCCTACAACACCAATTAAAATAATACTTAATAAGCGTCGATGATGCATAAACGTTGCGCCCAGCGCGCCTAACGCTAATGCAGATAAAGCGATGATGCTGGCAATGTCTAATCGCATGTGAGAAACACCACTGACTCTACTGCCGCCACTCACATACGCCCAACTGCCGTAAATTAACACGAAGACTAAGAACACAGCAATGTAACGCTGCAATGATCTATTATCAATCACAGACATAACCTTTTCAGCATTAATAACTAAGTGCTGGTGGGCTCGTTCAAAAAGCATACGGCTACTAAGCGTTGGTAATTGGTTATTCCAATGTACCAATGTACTACGCATCATATATAGGCCAACGCCGCCAACCAACGCTATCAAACTCATCAATAATGCGAGATTAAATCCATGCCATATTTTTAAATCATAAATTGGCAAAGACGATTGCAAGCTAGCACCTGCAGCAGAGGCTAACAAAGCACCCACAGACCAAGCGGGGAAAATACCAACAAGCAGACACAACACAACCAATATCTCCACTGGCACACGCATCCAGCGTGAGGGCTCATGAGGCTGACGCGGCAAATCGACAGGCTCTCCATTGAAGAACACGTCGTGAATAAAACGTGCTGAATAGGCTACCGCTAGAACTCCAGCGATGGTCGCAAATATTGGCAAAATCCAGTGCGAACCTCCGAATCCATCAAACACAATTGATTCAGTAAAAAACATTTCCTTGCTTAAAAAACCATTCAGCAATGGCACACCAGCCATCGAACCTGCTGCGAGCATTGCTAAGGTTGCAGTAATAGGCATCAACTTGAACAAGCCATTCACACGCCGCATATCACGCGTGCCACACTCATGGTCAATAATGCCGGCGGCCATAAAAAGTGATGCTTTAAATATTGCATGATTGATCGTGTGGAACACTGCCGCAACCACTGACATTGGCGTACTTAAACCAAAAAGCAAAGTGATTAAACCAAGATGACTAATCGTTGAGTAAGCTAATAGGCCCTTAAAATCATTACGATACATTGCCACATAAGCACCATAAACCAATGTAACACCACCGATGACACTCACGCTAAACAGCCACAAATCAGTTCCAGACAGCACTGGATAAAATCGTGCAAGCAAAAATACACCAGCCTTAACCATCGTAGCCGAGTGCAAATAAGCCGAAACTGGTGTAGGTGCTACCATTGCATTCGGCAACCAAAAATGAAATGGAAATTGCGCCGATTTCGTAAAAGCACCTAGCAAGACCAAGATGAGGATAGCAGGATATAAAGGGTCAGATTTAATTTGCGCAGCGGCTTCAATCACTTGCGTCAGCTCATAACTACCAGCAACCTTACCTAATAGTAAAATGCCCGCAAGCAGGGCCAAACCACCAGCACCTGTGACGACTAGCGCCATCCGCGCAGCAATTCTAGATTCATGTGAGGCTGACTTATATGCGATTAACAAAAATGACGAGAGGCTGGTTACTTCCCAAAACACCACCATCATCAGCAGGTTTTCTGAGAGCACAATCCCTAGCATTGCAGCCATAAACAAAAGCAACAGTGCGTAAAAACGCCCTAATTTGTCATTATCTGGTAAATAGTAGTGTGCATACAGCACTACCAGCATGCCAATGCCAAGAATTAGTATAGAAAACAGCATACTCAAGCCATCGAGTCGGAACGAAAGGTTTAAACCAAAACTTGGCATCCAGTCATAATGTGCAATCACAGACTGTCCACTCATTGCAAAAGAAAAAAGTGGAACTAGCAGTATAAGACAGGTCGCCATGACCGCACCCGCTGTAATAGCAGTTGCTTTACGACCAAAGCGCTCAACGATTAAGGGCAAAGCTAGCCCAAAGAATGCAGTAAAAAGCGTTAACGGCAACAATATAGGCAAGTATGCACTTTCAGTCATTACAATAATCAATCAAAAATATCATGCGCGATTATGTTCTCATGCCTAAAGTGCGAAGGTTGGCGGGATTCAAATGCAGAGCATCAATCAGGATGCCTATGTATTATTAGTATTTATTAGCGTTGATAATATTCAACACTCATTATTATTTAAGCTATATGTTTAGCCCATCAACAAAAAGTCTGGGCCAAGTGCAAACTAAAGCTATTAGCACTCTAGATAAACAAACACGCTTAGTCAATCGGAGCTCGTACTGACAAGCATCCCAATTAACACAAGCGTGTAAATTTGCGTTTAATTAAAGCTTAAGCGGAAAAAGATGAACCACAACCGCAAGTTGTTTGTGCATTTGGGTTACGAATCACGAATTGTGAACCTTGTAAGCTATCTTGATAATCAATCTCTGCGCCCATCAAGTACTGCAAGCTCATCGGATCAATTAACAGTGTCACGCTGTCTTTTTGTACTTGCGTGTCATCGTCGTTCACTTCCTCTTCAAACGTAAAGCCATATTGAAAACCTGAACAGCCGCCACCGCTTACAAAAACACGTAATTTAAGATCTGGTGAACCTTCCTCTTCTATTAACTCTTTCACCTTTTTAGCCGCATTATCGGTAAAAACTAAAGGTGAAGGAATGTCTAATTCCTGAACTTCTGCAACTGTACTCATGGTGTACTCCTAAAATTTCAATTAAATATCTCTACTAATATGCGACCTATCGCAATAAATTTCAATAGCAAATGCTGTATAGCTTTACTTTACTCTGCTTTATCGTCCAAATAAACCAACTTTCCCTCAATCACCGCACCTGTGTGCATTTCAAGGGTGTTGTAATAAACATCGCCAGTGACACGCGCTTTAGTTTGCAGTTCTATAAACTGCGCAGCTTTTACTGGGCCGATGACTGCGCCATTAATCACCACTTTTGAAGCCGTGATTGCACCTTCTATTCTTCCTAGCTCACTAAGGATTAGTGTGCTAGGTTGGTCATTAGGTTCAGCAACTGCACCGATGACTGTACCATCAATGCGCAAACCGCCTGAAAAATGAATATTACCTTCAACACGGGTGCCCACGCCAATCAAAGTGTCTATCGTATTTTGAACGCGATTACTTTTTTTAAAAAACATCTTAAATCCTCTAAACTTTGGTAGCTTACTTACTGACAACAACTACTCATCGGACAACAATATAAAGATAATAGCTATTATCTTTTACCGTTCATCATATTTTTATAAAAAGCTAAATCCTCTTTAATATGAATATTTTCATCTTGAACCTCACGCAGCTCTTTAGTCAAAACACTCTGTGCTGCCTGTTCAATTTGTAACTGCCGTTCTACTTGGATCACCTTTGTATTTAAAGCCTGATTATCAAGCACAGTCTGCCGTAAACTCTCACTGCCAGTCGCAAACTGCCAATAAGCAATTAAATAGCCGACACCCATAAATAGAAACGTAGCACCTAGCTGAAAATACCAGGGGCGCTTAGACCTCACTGCAACTTGTTTAGCAGTTAATCCAAAGTGACGACGTATTCTACGGCGAACTGGCTTCATTTGATCAAGGCAGCAACGGTAAAACTTCTAAACCGCTGCGCTCATCAAAATCAAACATGATATTCATATTTTGCACAGCCTGCCCAGCAGCTCCTTTTACCAAATTATCCTGTACCACCACTAAGGTTAAGTAACCAGTCGTTTGCTGTTTATGCAATGCAATACGTAATTGGTTGGAACCACGTACTGAGCGTGTTTCTGGCAAAGCACCTGCTGGCATCACATCTACAAAACGCTCATGTTGATAACGTTCTTCATACAAAGCTTGTAAATCTACCTTGTTACCAACATCAGTCAGTTTAACGTAAATAGTTGAAAGCATGCCACGTATCATCGGTATTAAATGCGGCACAAATATCAATTGCACATCAGCACCTGCCAATTGCATAAGTTGTGCATGAATCTCTGGATGATGACGATGTCCAGCCACACCATATGCCTTCATACTATCACTCGCTTCTGCAAACAAAGTAGCGACTTCAGCTTTTCTGCCGGCGCCTGAAACTCCAGACTTAGCATCCGCCACAATAGGCGCAGAAAAATCAATGTAACCTTGCTCTAGTAACGGCGCCAACCCTAACAACACTGTTGTTGGATAACATCCAGGGTTACCAATGACTTTAGCTGATTTAATTTTCTCACGATAAAGCTCAGGTATGCCATAAACAGCATCACGCAAAACATCTGGACAGCTATGTGGCAACTTGTACCACTTTTCAAAAACACTCGTGTCTTGCAAACGAAAATCTGCTGCCAAATCAATCACTTTAACGTTAGCATCCAACAGCGCTTGTGCCTGACTCATCGCAACACCATGCGGTGTTGCAAAGAACACCACATCACATGCACTTAAATTTGCCGTTGCTGGATCAGAAAATGCTAAATCAACATAGCCACGTAAACTAGGAAACATATCAGCAACCGGTAACCCTACTTCACCTCTTGAGGTGATCACCGTTAACTCTGCATGTGGGTGCATTGCTAATAGGCGCAACAACTCAACACCCGTGTATCCTGTGCCACCAACAATCCCTATTTTAATTTTCTTAGATACCATTTTATTTAATTTATTGACCAAGTGTTCTGATTATAAGCGCTCTATCTTTTTCATCCAATAAAAAAGGCCGCCAAAGCGACCTTTTTCAAATCCAACCGCCAAATAGCGTTTAACGTATTAGCGTTTAGAGAATTGTTTACGACGACGCGCTTTACGTAGACCAACTTTTTTACGCTCAACTTCACGTGCATCACGTGTCACGAAACCAGCGTGTGACAATGCACTTTTCAATGTAGCATCAAAATCGATCAAAGCACGTGTAATACCGTGGCGAACTGCACCAGCTTGACCAGACTCACCGCCACCGATTACGTTAACCATGATGTCGAAGCTAGCTGTGTTGTTTGTTAACTCTAATGGTTGACGCAAAATCATGCGTGATGTCACGCGTGAAAAATATTCATCAACTGGCTTGTCATTAACAATGATGTTGCCTTTACCTGATTTTAAGAATACGCGCGCTACAGAACTTTTGCGGCGACCCGTACCATAATTGTATTTACCGATCATTTTTTATCCTTAGATGGTCAATGGTTGCGGTTGTTGTGCCGCGTGGTCATGCTCACTACCTGCATAAACCTTCATTTTTTTGATCATTGCATAGCCTAAAGGACCTTTAGGCAACATGCCTTTAACCGCTTTTTCTAAAGCGCGACCTGGGAAACGATCTTGCATTTTAGAGAATGTTGTTGTGCTGATACCGCCTGGGTAACCAGAGTGACTATGGTAAAGTTTACCATCGGCTTTATTACCAGTTACTTTTAATTTGTCGGCATTAATAACAACTATATAATCACCTGTATCAACGTGAGGCGTATAAATTGTTTTATGTTTGCCGCGTAAACGGTGTGCAACTGCGCTAGCTAGACGGCCTAGCACTAGGTCTGTGGCATCAACCACAAACCAATCGCGCTTCACTTCGTGTGATTTTGCTGAAAAGGTTTTCATTGTGTTACCAATACTATGAGCTAAAAAAATTAAGAGGCGGATTTTATGCTAAAGAAATATGTTTTGTCAAACAGTATTATACTGATGACTTAATATTTTTAAGTTTATTACCAACTTGCAACCATATGCTTTAAGAACTATATCGAACAAATGGCATCCATATATTTGTTTGGTATCCATACCAATATCTATTGGCATGAATTGTGCTTTTTATTTATGGTAAAGTAGCATTGATTCACAATAGCTTTACCACATTAATAAGCAAGTACAAGATTCTAACAGACCAGATTAACAATGCAATCAAAATTTAGTATAACAATTTGAAAACAAACATATTTTGAGACTATTTATACCCCTTATTTTAGCCTTCTACGCCAATGCGAGCTTTGCACTCAGCTTTGGGGACGCTACGCTTAAATCATATTTGGGTGAGTCACTGATTGTTAAATTAAATGTCACTGACGTCGAGAAATCACCAGATTCCAATTGTTTTACAATCACAGACACCAATGAGACCTCTGCTTTCAGAAAAGCGTTCTCGACCTTAACGCCTTACAAAGATGGCTATCAACTCACCATCACAACACAATCTGTTATTACTGAGCCTATTCTTGGCCTGCGTGTTTCATATCATTGCGAACCCCAGCTGGACCGTGATTACGTTTTATTGTTAGACCCAGCACCTCATCATGGCGAAGCCCTGGGCAACACAAACCATGCTACTCAATCTGACGAGCTTGGCAGGCAGCCAAGTGATAGCATCGATAAACCGAATTTAGCTAGCCAACCTAATAACATTGCTAATGTTGGCTTAGCTAACAAAGCCACTGGCAAAACACTGAGCAAAGCAAAACGGAAGTCAAAAAAACGCCCAACCAGCCTACCTAATAACACTGACACAAGTAGTGCTGACGATAAATTAATGGATGCTTATATTGGCAAACAAACAAGCGCTACCAAGCAAACAACATCGTCGACTGCAACGGATAAGACTGCGGAACAAACTCCGATCCAACCGAGTAGCTCTAGCAAGCCTTATCTGAGCATTTCTGGGGGAAGCGCGACATCTAATAACGCACTCAACGGGCAAGCAAACTTAGGACTAAAATTTGAAACGCAAATTGATCTTAATCGCGCACCGCCTATTGCACCTATTGATAGTGCTGAAATGATGGATGAAGTGACGGTCATGTCAAACCGATTATCGCATCTAGAAAAGCAGATTATCAGCTTGCAGGCTCAAAATATCCAATTAAGAAACGAAGCAGCCCTTGCTAAAAATGAGTTAGAGAGTCAAAAATCCGGCTGGTTTGATTACTTATTACTTCTGATTGGCGTAGGTTTGCTGATAGTTGCGCTTGAGTGGTTACGCAGAACTTGGGCTGCAAGACGGTCCATGAAGCAAGAAATGAACTGGCTGAATGCTGAAGACACAGAAGCGAGCGATGATGATGAGCAGTCGCTTTCCGCAACATCAACGTTACCTTCATATGATAGCAAACAAGCCAAAAATGACAGTTTCTCGCCATCATTTCTTGATGATCAATCATATGATGATGAAAAAATTGAACCATCTAGGCCTACTACGTTGTCCGTCACAGAGCATGTAAGTGACGAGCATGACAGCATCATCGACAATGCTGATGTTTTTATAGAGCACGAGCGTCCATTACTAGCGATTCAATTGTTACAAAATCATTTGAACGATTTCCCCAGAGAGTCACCCAAAGTTTGGCTTAAATTGTTATCACTGATTGCCTCCGAAGGTACAGAGGCCGAATATGAGGCTGCGGTGATTGAAGCAAAAAAACACTTTAACATCAGAGTACCTCACTATTTTGATGCTAAAAATGAGGATCTCTCTTCAATCGAAGATTATTCTAATATCGTTGCCAGACTTGAGGGTGTCTGGGGCTCGCCATTTGCAGTTAAGTTTTTAAATGACTTAATTTACGACCAACATGCACAGCCGGCCGAAGGCTTCTCTGCCAACAATTTTGAAGAGTTATTTTTCCTGAAAAAGATCGCAGAACTACTGAGCACTGGCGTTTCAACAAGCCAACGTACGCTATATAGAACTGCGACTGCAACGCTCGCTAGCGGAGTTGAAAGCACTCCAACGACTACTAATTTAGATAACTTGGCGTTTAACGAAGCAGCTTTTGGTGAGGATATTTCTTTTGATCAAGCGTCTCCATCTGAAATGACAGAAAAGCCAAGCAACAATGCAATCAGTGATGAAGACTTTACCGTTGCATCACTTATTGATACACCTGAGCAGGCAAAGTTAAATAAGCCGACCAAAGAAGAGTCGTATTCACAGTTTGAGAACTCTCCTTTCCAGAAAGTACCTTCTTATGATGTAGATATGCTAGTAGACTTTGATGATCATATTGAAAATGCTGAACCTATAGTAGAGGCGTCAATGCCGCATGATGTCGCAGACACTGTCATCGCAGAAGACATCAAGCAAGCATTTTTGGAGAAAGATGATGACTCTCACGAAGTGGCAGAAGAGTTTCACTTCCCTTTAAATGTCTACCCTGAGGAAGCAGCAGCTGAAGACATCTCCTCAACAGAAACTAATGAAAAACCAACACCGAACAAGAGCAAAGATTCCAACATTATTGAATGGGATTTGCCAAAACTAGGCTCTTAGAAACCTAGCAATCAAGACTCATTTGGCATCTCTCGATGCTCCAGATTTTGTTGAATGGATAAGATTTGGTACGTTTGAATATAGCTTGTTTAATAAGCTTTTATTAAATAGTGTGCCAATAGGCCAGCAAACACAGAAAAGCCAAACCAATTATTACCCAAAAATGCTTGAAAGCATTTTGCCCTAGTGCGACCTCTGATGAGGTAATAATGATAAACCGCGACAAGACCTGCAACAACCAAACCAGCGTAATAAGGGAACGATAGTTTTAGTTGATACCCCACGGTGCCAAGTAGCAGCAACGTAGCGCCATAACATAGCATAATGGCAACAACATCAAAGCGACCAAACGTGATGGCGGAGGATTTAACCCCTATGTTCAGGTCGTCGTCTCTATCCACCATTGCATATTCAGTATCGTACGCAATTGCCCAAAATACATTCGTCAGCAAAAGCAGCCAAGCAACGGTAGGTACATGATTGTCAATCGCAGCAAATGCCATTGGGATACCAAAACCAAAAGCGACACCTAGATAAGCTTGAGGTATCGCGAAAAACCGTTTCGTCAATGGATAGGTCAGCGCTAAAAATAAGGCAAGCACGGATAACTGTATCGTCAACGTGTTCAATAAACAGACTAATCCAAACGCTATCACGCTTAACCCTAAGGCTAAGCTATAAGCTTCTTTCTTAGTGACCTCTTGATTGGGTAAAGGGCGATTTTTGGTGCGCTCAACCAATCCATCATACTGACTGTCTGCAATATCGTTCACCACACAGCCAGCACTACGCATCAGCACTGTACCTGTAACAAATATCAATACAATAATCCAGTCAGGCTTTCCACCACCTGCAATCAGTAACGCCCATAATGTTGGCCAAAGTAATAACAAAATGCCAATTGGCTTATCTAAACGCATCAGGCGCTCATAACTGTTTATTTTTTTGACGATGTCTTGTGTATTCATGGGAGAAGGATATTGGGGAGAAAAACTTCAGTGACCATAATAGTAGCGCAGTTCAGGCTGAACACCGAACGCCTAGCCCATAAGCTTGCTGGTTTAGTCGTCAAATATTTGACTGCATGATGATATAGAGTATGGTTGGGTGATAGCTTCTTATAACTTAACGTTGTGCGCTTAACTCTAGGATTGGCAAATAAGGTTGCACCAAGTGGTTTATTACCAAGTTTACCTAAACCATGCCACACACCACGCAAACTTTTTCTGGGTAGAATGCTGTGTGCAAACACCACAGGACGTTGCCCTCCATATAACAATACGTCGCGAACCAGTACAATTTTATCTGCTGACACATTGAGTGGGGCCGCTTCATCATGGATTGGCTTGAGGAAGTTAACTGTTAATGGCGCTACGTAAAAGTCTAAGTAACGCTGCTGTAGCCTAGCCGTTAACGATTGATTATTAATCAGCCAGGTGCGATATGCATGACTTAGCAATGGCTTTGCTAACCAGCGATAACGAGCTTGGGAGTTATGCTTACGAGTCTTCACAGCCAGAATTATCGCATGTTGTTAATGAATTCGACTGTCATATCGCTAGACCTTCACCAACTCACCTGCACTACTCATCCAGCGCTCTAAATGTTGCTCTACTTCTGTTGGATAGTTTTTAAGTAGCGCGTCTGCCATGGTTTTTGCAGCTTCTAGCAAATCCACATCGCGTTCTAAATCAGCAATTTTCAACATCGGCACTCCACTTTGGCGCACGCCTAGCAATTCTCCGGGCCCACGAATCTGTAAATCAGCCTGTGCAATCACAAAACCATCATTACTTTCATAAATCACTTTTAATCTGGCACGTGCGGTATCCGATAGCTTATTTTGGTATAGCAAGATACATGTACTTTTTGCCGAGCCCCTACCCACACGCCCGCGTAGCTGATGCAGCTGAGACAATCCCATCCGCTCGGCATGCTCAATCACCATCAAGCTAGCATTAGGAACATCCACACCAACCTCGATTACAGTGGTAGCAACCAGAAGTTGTAAATGCCCTGCGCTGAACTCAGCCATGACGGCCTGCTTTTCTGATGGTTTCATGCGACCATGTACTAGGCCGACTTTCAATTCAGGGAACTCGTCTTGCATCAGCGTATAAGTGTCATTGGCCGTTGCTAACTGCAATGCTTCAGACTCTTCAATCAAAGGACAGACCCAGTAGGCCTGATTGCCCTGCAAGCAGGCCTCACGCACACGCTGCAAGATTTCATCACGCCTAGCATCGGAAACTATCTTTGTGACGATAGGCGAGCGGCCAGGAGGCAACTCGTCAATCACGGAAACATCAAGATCAGCGTAGTAGCTCATCGATAAGGTGCGTGGAATTGGAGTAGCAGACATCATCAACTGATGTGGCTCTGGCTGGCCTTTTTGGCGTAACGCTAAGCGCTGATGTACGCCAAATCGGTGCTGCTCATCAATAATCGCTAAGCCAAGGTTTTTAAAACGTACCGCTTCTTGAAATAAGGCATGTGTGCCAACCACTAATCTTGCCTCACCGCTAGCAATAGATTGGAGTGCCGCCTCGCGATCTTTTTTGTTTTGACTGCCAGTGAGCCACGCAATCTTGATATTTAATGGCATGAGCCAACTTAGCATCTTACGATAATGCTGCTCCGCCAATATCTCTGTGGGTGCCATTAATGCCACTTGCCAACCATTTTCCATGCATTGCAATGCAGCCATACAAGCTACTATCGTTTTGCCACTTCCTACATCGCCCTGCAATAAGCGTTGCATAGGATGCGCTTGTGTTAAATCACGTTCGATTTCTAATGCCACTTTTTGCTGTGCGCTGGTTAGCGCAAACGGCAAACTCTTCAGTAAAGCAGATACTAGTTGTTTGGATGGTTTTAATTGCGGCGCACTTACACTACGCCGCCGTGCATAATGTTTGCGCATGGACAACTGCTGTGCGAGTAGCTCATCAAATGCCAAACGCCGCCAATGTGTTGTGGTCTTGTTATCTAAAGCGCGCAGATTGACATCAGGGCTTGGATGATGCAACGCGATGAGGCTAGCTTTGAAGCTGGGCAAGTCTAAATGTGCGTACACTTGCGCAGGTAAAGTTTCATGCATATCAGCCTGCTGCAATGCAATGCGTATCGCCTTACGCAAACTTGCCTGACCAAGCCCTGCAACTGTTGGATAAACTGGCGTTAGGGTTTCAGCCACCTCCGACTTTTCACCTACAGCCTTACAGGTAGGGTGCACCATTTCATAACCAAAAAAGCCGTTGCGTACCTCACCATAAACACGTACCTTAGCACCAACTTTAAGTGCATTGATTTGGCTAGGATAAAAATGTAAAAAACGCAACGTGAGCTGGCCACTTGCGTCTTCTAATCTGGCAATGAGTGCTTTGCGGGGCTTATAGGTGACTTCTGCATGAACAATCTCGCCCTCTACCTGCGCGGATTCTCCCATGTGCAAATCTCGAACAGCTGTCACATGCGTTTCATCAATATAGCGCAATGGCAAATGCAACAACAGGCCCTGGGAGCTGGCGATACCAAGCTTAGCCAAATTGGCGATTAAAGGCTTGCTGAATGCTTTAATTTGACTGAGCTGTGTCACATTGAGATGTCTAGCCAAGAATAACTACATAATTTAAATACATATCACGCCTAATTAAATTAGCGTCAATCTGAATTTACTCTTGGCAAGGATGAGAAGTTAAAGCACCATCACAGCATCAGCCTCAACCAGCGCAGCGCGTGGCAATGAAGCGACACCAACCGCCGCACGTGCTGGGTATGGTTGGCTAAAATATTCGGCCATAATGGTATTCACTAAGGCAAAGTGAGTTAGGTCTGTCAAAAAAATATTCAGTTTAACGACATCGGCCAAACTACCACCGGCAGCCTCAGCCACCGCTTTAAGGTTTTGAAATACGCGATGAATTTGTGCTTCAATACTATCCACCATTTGCATGGTTTCCGGGTCTAGGCCAATTTGACCAGACATATAAACGGTGTTGCCTACTTTTACTGCTTGAGAATAAGTACCAATTGCTGCTGGTGCACCTTGTGTTTGAATAATTTGTTTTGTATTAGCTGTCATTTAATAACCCACTCTTTGTTAAAAAAATAATGCGTAGCAATTATTGTGCTTTTGCATTCGAATTTTTGCCATTACCGGCAACATTACCTTTAGTACGATTAATACGCACCACATCAGGAATTTTACGCAGGCCTCGCATAAGCTCGGCTAAATGCACGCGATTCTTTACTTGCACGGTAAAGTACAAGTTAGCGTAGGCGCTGCCATCTGCCTCTTCAACACTGACGTTATCAATATTTGAACCAGCATCAGCAATGCCTGAGGCGATTTGAGCCAGCATACCAGGCTGATTCGCCACCGTTAAATTCAAATTAGTTTTGAATAGACGTGAGCTTTCCGGCTCCCATTCAACATCCAACCACTTATCTGGATCTAATTTAAACTTACGCACGCTAGGGCAATCGTGCGTATGAATCACCAAGCCCTTGTCTTTATTGATAAAGCCTAAAATTGGGTCGCCTGGGATAGGTCTGCAACAAGGTGCAAATTGTACAGCCATACCCTCTGTGCCTCGAATAGTAATCGTATCCAATGAGGCGGCTGGCAACTTGGTATGCTTCTCAGCATGGTCATCAGTCATCGCTACTAACTGGTGCGCTACCATCACATTCTGACGTTTACCAAGGCCGATGTCAGAAAGTATTTCAACTTTCTTTTTAACACCATAGTCACGAATCAGTTTCTGCCAATGTTCTTCCGAAATCTGGTTAGGGTCAACATGCAGGGCACGTAACGCCTGATTAAGCATGCGTTCGCCTAGGTGAGCAGACTCCGTAGATTGTTGTGATTTCAAGAAATGTCGGATGTGTGCACGTGCGCGCCCTGTGACGACGTAATTGAGCCAAGCTGGGTTAGGTTTAGCTAATGAACCAGTAATAATTTCAACGTGATCACCGTTATGTAGCTCCGTACGCAATGGCGCTAAATCGTGGTTAATCCTAACGGCAACACAACTATTGCCAATATCCGAATGAACAGCGTAAGCAAAATCAACAGCTGTCGCCCGCTTAGGCAATGCCAAAATTGAGCCTTTAGGCGTGAACACATAGACCTCATCTGGGAACAAATCAATTTTAAGATGCTCAAGAAAATCTAATGAATCGATGCTTTCACTTTGAATATCCAGCAAGCGCTGCAACCACTGATGCGTTTGTTGCTGCAATGCAGTAAGTTGGGCATCAGTCGCTTTATAAAGCCAATGCGCAGCTACACCCGCATCTGCAATGTTATGCATATCAGCGCTACGTATCTGCACCTCTATCGGCGTGCCAAATGGACCAAATAAAGTGGTATGCAATGACTGATAGCCATTGGCTTTGGGAATCGCTATGTAATCTTTAAATTTGCTAGGTATTGGCTTATAGAGTGCATGCAAGGCACCTAGAGCAAGGTAGCAGTTAGGTAAATCTTTAACTACCACTCTAAAACCATAAATATCATAAACCTGTGAGAACGGGGTTGCCTTACTTGTCATCTTTTTATAGATGCTATAAAGATGCTTTTCGCGCCCAGACACTTCTGCTTCGATATTAAAACCACTTAACTGCTGTTTGATTGAATCTAATATTTTGCTAATGACCTCTTTACGATTGCCACGCGCGGCCATAATCGCTTTGGAAATCGCGTTGTAGCGCATAGGGTAGAGGTATTTAAAGCTTAAATCTTCTAATGCTTGGTAGACTTCATTCAGGCCTAGCCGATTGGCAATCGGCGCGTAAATATCCAGCGTTTCTTTCGCGATGATTCTCTGCTTTTCAGGTCGCATGGCTTCCAGTGTTTGCATATTGTGCAAACGATCTGCCAACTTCACTAAAATCACGCGCACATCTTGCGACATTGCCAATAACATTTTGCGGAAGTTCTCAGCTTGCGCTTGGCTAGCGCTCTGAAATTCAATTTTGTCTAGTTTAGTGACGCCATCCACCAACTCAGCCACTTGTTGGCCGAACTTCTCTTTAATATCCAGTGTGGTAATGGCGGTATCTTCTACTACATCATGTAGTAGCGCAGCAAGAATGGTAGGCACATCCATGTGCAGATCGGCCAAGATACAAGCAACGGAGACAGGGTGTGTGATGTAAGGCTCACCCGTTTTCCGGACAACGCCATCATGGGCGGCATAGGCATAGCGATAGCCATCCCATACTTGTTCGATATCTTGAGGTTTTAAATACTGTAGAAGACGTATGCTTAAGGCCGAGTCCTTGCTGTCCGCAGGCAGCAAGGGAGCCGATGTTAACTTTGATAATTCCGCTTTAAGATTGTTTGCGGTTTTTGGCATGCTAGTTTCACTACTTGTATGAAAAAATTAATAAATGCCAAGGCCAAACAGACTAAGCATGTCCGCGCGCTAAGATTTCCACACCAATTTTGCCTGCTGCAATTTCACGCAATGCGATTACCGTTGTTTTATCGCGTGTATTTTGCACGTTAACTTGTGGCTCTGCGCCGTTATGTAACTGACGAGCGCGATAAGCAGCCACTAGAGTTAATTGGAAGCGATTTGGGATTTTTTCTAAACAGTCATCTACCGTGATACGTGCCATGATGGTATTTCCTAATGATAAACAAAATTAATAACTAAAGACTAAACAAACGCAATGAATTATGTGAGCGCTTGAATCAAACTGGCATAACGTTGCAACTGTGCAGTGCCTACTAAGCGCTGTGCGCGGATAATAGCGCGAATGTCCTGCAACGCTACGTCAAAATAGTTGTTAATTGTAACATAATCGAACTCACTCACATGGCGCATTTCGGCACGTGCGGCTGCAACCCGTTTAGAGATTGTCTCTTGGCTGTCTTGGCCTCTGCTATTCAAGCGCTGTTCTAGTGTCTCGATAGAAGGCGGCAACACAAAGATGCTGATTGCATTTGGAAATAAACGACGAACTTGCGCCGCGCCTTGCCAATCAATCTCTAAAATCACATCATGGCCAGCTTGTAATGGTGCATCTACGGCAGACTGCGAAGTACCATAGCGTGCGCCATGCACCTCTGCACTCTCTAAGAATTTTGCTTCGCCTAACATCTGCAAAAACATGGCATCATCTACAAAATGATAGTCGACACCATCTTGCTCACCTGGCCGCGGCTTGCGCGTGGTGTGCGAGATAGACAGTTTTAAATGCGCATCTTCAGCAAGTAATGCCTTAATCAGACTAGTTTTACCTGCGCCTGATGCTGCGGTGATGATAAAAAGATTACCTGGAACCATTCAATTAAAGCTCTCTGTTATGTTCTGAAGATTAAAATAATCTAGTGAGCTAGATTAACACCAATCCGGACTTGGCAATGCGCTAAATACGGAGCGCAATCCATCTGCCCAGCCTTGGCGGATTTGTAAGTAATACGGGTCAGTTTCTGTAATACGCTGATGACAGTCAGCATGCAGGCTATCTACGCGATAAATCAGTAAATCAATGGGTGCTGCAACAGACACATTGCTGCGAATAGTAGAATCAAAAGAAATCAGCACACACTTCACCGTCTCCATGATATCGCTATTTTGCTGTACCACACGATCAATAATCGGCTTACCGTACTTAGTTTCACCAATCTGGAAGTACGGCGTTTCTTGTGTGGACTCAATAAAATTACCTGCGGCGTACACATTAAAGAGCCGTGGTTTCTCACCTTTAATTTGGCCACCGACTAGAATGCTGGCATTAAAATCAATGTTATGATTTTTAAAATGCTCTCCATCGCGCTCAAAAGCCGCTCTCAACTCAGCACCTACCAGCCCTGCCGCATCAAACAAACTACCGACATTATGTAAGTGCTTACTATCAGCCTCGTTTTTTTCAACCTTAGCCTTAAGCGCATTGACTACTGATTGTGTAATCGCGAGATTACCAGCCGTTAACAATACGATAACACGCTCGTTCTTAAGCTCAAAAATATGCATTTTAGGCGTAGAGGCCACTTGATCCACGCCTGCATTAGTACGCGTATCAGAAGCAAACACTAATCCTTGTTTCAGCAATAAACCGACACAATAAGTCATAATTTTTGTTTAATTTGGAAGAAAGGTAATCATACCATTTTGCGTAATCGCTCGCCAAAAAACTACAGCGAAGAAATACATGCCTAAACATCATTAGACATGGGCAATATGCGCTGTTTATTAAACAAAAAAGAAATTTACATAAAGCCAGCCGCTTCAGTAAGCTTTGCCACATTCTCTTTAGTAAAAAATCCATCAAACCCGCCATAACGTTGTACGTATTCAATGATGAGTGAGGAATGCTCGGAAGCGTTGGAGAATATCTGCTTTAGCCCTTGCTCTTTGGAGCCAATCACATCTAATAAAAAACCTTTACCGTTTTGCGAAATCGCATCGACGACAATATCAATATGCTCTTTTCCATGACGTTCACCATCTTTTACTGAAATTGCCATGTGGTGCAAGCGTGGGCCATAGTTCCGTACAAAAGTCTCGGTGGGTGATGGCAAGTGTTCTAAATGATTAATAAAATAGGGTGTATTGTTAGCAGTAAACACTTTTGCTGGGCTTTTAGACTCTGGTATCGCGTGCGTGCTTTTTGTCACGTTAGTCGATGAGTTTTGGTCTTTAATGTTATACGCACCCCAGAAGTAATAGCTAGACCATGATAGATATTCCAAAATGGCAACTTCGCGATTTTGGCTATACACGCGCGTTGCCAGATGGTCCAGCGGTAATAGTAAGTCGCTGATACCTAGTTTATTTTGCAAAGTTTTTGCTTTTTCGTAGGCAGCTTGCGCCTCGGGTGAAATAGTACTTAGCCCTAACGAATAGACACGCATTTCATCAGGCGCCCTTTCTAAATAGGCCACAATATTATGCGTATAGGGCGAGGGTTTGCTCACAGCAAGGTTGCCAGGAAAATCTAATTTACGTACTTCATCTTGGCTGAAAAATCTGAAATCACGCGCTTTTTGCAAATCTACTACGCTATGCAAGTTACTTACACGCAGAATCTCACCCATATAACGGCTATTAGGTTTTTTAGCGCCTATCGGATAAATTTCATTCAGGCTTCTAAAAATACCGCGGATATTAGGATCTTTTACCTCACGCAATAAAATGTCTGGTGAATTTAAATCAATCCGCAATATATGCGTTAAATGCTGCTCACTTTCTAGTGTGACTAGATAATGATACGGCGTCATGAGGGCTAACTCAGCGATATACTGAATAGCATGACCAGGATCGACTGAAATCATGAGCGCATCAATTTCATGAATCATTGCGGTTAACCCTAATGCATCACGCTCTTCTAATAAGCGGATCAGGTTTTCTTCAAAAAACGTGGAATTTTCTTTGTCGCCATGCCGTTCAAAGGCTAGCGACTTAACAGGGCTCTTCATTCGTTGACTCATGCTTTCAATTGAAATTTTGTTTATTCAACACTTTAATCACTGTTGTTGCGCGTGCTGAGATTGCTTTGCTAATGCGGCTTGAGCAAGCGACTCTCGGCTTAATTGCGCCTGCGCTAACAATTGCGCTGCATTCATTTTTCGCTGCTGACTCGCAGCTAACCCTGCCTGATTAACAATCACACTCGATGCCATGCCTTCAACACCCCCACCAGAGCGCATACCGCTAACAGGGCTGGCGCTCCTGTAATCTAGCCCTGTCGCTAGACGCACATGTGTCTCACCCGCGCGGCAACCGTTAGACACATCAAAGCTCTGCCAACCTTCACCAGCCACATACACATCAGCCCACGCATGGGTTTGCATTAAACTGCCATCTTCTGTAAACAAATATCCGCTGACATAACGCGCTGGTAGACCTATGGCACGACAGCAGGCAATAAACACATGTGCGTGATCTTGACAGACACCTTGACCTAATGAGAATGCCTCAACAGCTGACGTGGTGACTTGTGTTGCACCTTTGATATATTGCACACGCGATAATAAAGCGTGCATCATTTCTTCTAGCGCATCATTTTGGCGATGCGCTTGTTGATATTGCTTGGCAAACGTGAGCATCTCTTCACTGCTTTGCGTAAGGGGGGTATCTCGCAAATAGATAGGTAAAGGCAGTGCCAAGTGCTGCGAAACTACATCAAGCCCTGTTTCAATCTGCCCCATCGCAATAATCAGTATTTCTGTATGCGGCTCATCTACTACCAGAGTATGTGTGGTGTTTCCATAAGCATCTTCTGATGGTTGCAACTCACCATTTACCTTAATTTCCCAGTGCCTGACATGCTGACCAAAACCATGTTGTGGCGTTAAGCGTAGCTCCTGTATGGTGTAATTCACATCTTCGCTATATGCATAACGTGTGTGATGTTCGATATTGAGTAACATGTTGAGCGCCTAAATTGGGTTAAGAAATGCTTAAAAAGGTTTTATGCACTTCGACACCAAGCTTGTTGTTTGCGGTGACAAACTCACTTAAAAACTCATGCAGACCATGCTGAAAAATGTCGCGCATCTTACCAAAGCGTAACTTGGCGTGTAGCTCACCTGCCATCCTTCTGCACTCGGTTGCACGCGAGCTAGAGAGTTGCTCTAAAATTGAAGTGATTTCATCAAAACAAGCGTGTAAAGACCTTGGCATATCGCGCCTCAGCACCAATAACTCTGCGACACGCCAAGGCTCAATCGTATCACTAAATATTTTCTGATACGCCTGAAAGGCCGACACTGAACGGAGTACCGCACTCCATTCGTAATAATCAACTGCACCACCTATTTCTTCCTGCTCGGGCAACAATAAATGGTATTTCACATCTAGTAGACGCGCGGTGTTATCGGCACGTTCAATAAAAGTACCTAAACGCACAAAACTGAATGCATCATCACGCAACATCGTGCCAAAACACACGCCTCTAAATAAATGCGAGCGTGCTTTCACCCAATCACAAAACTCACTCAAACCATTTTGCGATAAGTCTTGACCAAAGAACTGACCAAATTCTAACCACAGTGAGTTGATGTTTTCCCATGTTTCGGAAGTCATCGCCACCCGCACCGCGCGAGCGTTCTCTCTAGCGCTACGCAATGAGCTATAAATACTGGATGGATTATTCATATCCATCGCGAGATAATGAATCACCCCTGCTGCCGTATATTCTTGCTGTGTTTCGTTAAAATAATCACGTTCATATGCCTCAACATTGCCCGATATCTCTAGCGCGGGTAGCCACAAAGCTGCTTCGCTTTCTGCGGCGTTCGGCACTAAAGACATGTTATAGGTAACATCCAGCACACGCGCCATGTTCTCTGCGCGCTCAATGTAACGCGCCATCCAATAAAGATGATCTGCGGTTCGACTTAACATACCATCTCCTCTACTTGATTGACTTTAGCCTTACTGGGTGCTTCAACCTCTTCTTCCAGCACCCAAGTATCTTTTGTGCCGCCCCCCTGTGACGAATTCACCACCAAAGAACCTTCTTTCATGGCAACACGACACAAAGCGCCTGGTACTAAAGTGCAAGTTTTTCCAGAAAGTACAAACGGCCTTAAGTCCACATGCCGTGGCGCGATCCCCTGCTCCACTAAGGTTGGGCAAGTAGAAAGTGCTAATGTAGGCTGTGCAATATAACTGGCAGGGCTAGAGATAATACGCAAGCGGAACTCGTCTAACTCCTGCTTGCTAGCCGCAGGACCTACCAACATGCCGTAACCGCCAGAACCTTGCACCTCCTTAACCACCAACTCATCTAGGTGCGCCAAGGTATAAGCTAAATCATCCTCTTTGCTGAGCTCATAGGTCGGCACGTTTTCAAGTAACGGCTCTTCACCTAAATAGAATCGAATCATGGCGGGCACATGAATATACGTCGCTTTATCATCTGCAACACCAGTACCCACGGCATTAGCCAGTGTCACGCCGCCGTTTCGATACACTGAAAGCAAGCCTGGAACACCTAGCATAGAGTTCGAATTGAACACCAGCGGATCTAGATAATCGTCATCAATGCGGCGATAAATCACATCCACACGTTGCGGCCCTTCGGTAGTACGCATATACACGGCATTGTTACGCACAAATAAATCTTGGCCTTCCACCAGCTCAATACCCATTTGTTGTGCTAAAAACGCATGCTCAAAATAAGCACTGTTGTATGCCCCTGGCGATAACACCACTACCGTTGGTTCTTGTACATTGGTTTGTGCAACGGCACGCAGATTATTAAGCAACACTTGCGGATAATGCTCAACAGGGGCAATCGGATACTGACGGAAAAGCTCAGGAAACAAGCGCATCATCATTTTGCGGTCTTCTAACATGTAAGACACGCCTGACGGTGTGCGTAAATTGTCTTCCAACACATAAAACTGCGATTCACTGGTACGTACCAAATCAACCCCCGCAATATGCGCATAAATTTGATTAGGCACATCCACCCCAAACATTTCTGGGCGATATTGGCTGTTCGCTAAAATGGTCGCAGGCATTATGCCTGCCTTGATAATATCCTGATCATGATAAATATCGTGCAAGAACATATTGAGCGCACGTACCCGCTGAATAGAGCCAGTAGACAAATGTCGCCATTCTTTTGCGGACAAAATCCGCGGCAACACATCAAACGGAATCAAACGCTCAGCGCCGTCATTTTCACCATAAACATTAAAGGTAATCCCCACACGGCGAAATAACAACTCGGCTTCCATGCGCTTACTATTCAACTGATGATGTGGCACATTTTTAAGCCACTGGTGATAAGCCTTATAAATCTCACGAACACCGTCTGGGCTACTTGCAGCGAGGTCCAATTGCATTTCATTAAAAAATTGCGGTTGTGATTTTTTCATGATGTAAGCCTTCCCTTGATAGTTAAGACTTAAGCAAGGGTCGTACCAGATAATTAATGCAAAAAAATCATAAGGTTACAAAGCACGCCAAGAATTTATAGGCGACACCGCCCATAATAGGTGCATGAATAAATGGTGGATACAGATTACGCAATATAAATGTGCGAAATTTTTATGTAAAACAATGAAGTGGTGATGAAATAAAGCCTAGCGCCTGAGAATATAGGTAGTAAGTGACTAGATTAATCAACTGAATAAGGTGTGATTGTAGCAAGCCTGCTTGTACGGACATGGTGCCCGTACAAACAAACAAACAAACAAACGCAAGCTAGCTAAGGTATAGCTGAGCGTTTAGATAGTTCCCAGCTTTCATGCTTTACTCAATATTTTGAATCTGCTCGCGCATTTGCTCGATCAGCACTTTAAGCTCCATGGATACTTGTGTCGTATGCACTGACACTGATTTTGAACCTAAGGTATTCGCCTCACGATTCAGTTCCTGCATCAAGAAGTCTAAGCGTTTACCAGCAGGCACATTACTATTTAAAATACGTTTCACTTCTGAGATGTGCGCAGTTAAACGGCTAAGCTCTTCATCGACATCAATACGTTGTGCGAACAGCACTAACTCTTGCGCAATACGGTCTTGATCGATGGTCTTTAAAGTTTCATGCAATTTAGTTTCGAGCTTTAACTGATACTCTTTATTCAGCTCAGGTAATAGCGGCTTCACCTTAGCCACCAAGACTTCAATTTGCTGCAATCGATCTAAAATCAACGCTTTTAACTTTTCACCCTCGCGCTGACGAGATGCGTTCAGGTCTTGCAAACCACGTTCTACTAATTGTTTTACATCTTCGATCAATGATGCTTGGCTTAACTCATCATGCATCACTACACCAGGCCAACGCAAAATGTCTGCCACACTCAGTGGACGACTTTCTGGGAACAATGTCTGCGTCCTTGCTTGCAAGGCTGCCAATTGCTGCATGAGTTGCTCGTCAAGCTTAGGGGCGTGATTCGATTGCGAGCGCTGTATTAAGTGCACTTTACATTCTAGCTTTCCACGGCTTAAATGCGCAGAGAGAAGCTCTCTTATCGTAGGCTCTAAGCTTCGAAGGCTTTCATCTAATTTGAAATGCACATCCAAATAGCGGCTATTCACGGCCCTTAACTCTAATAAAAGTGTGGCATTTTCTATCGGCTGTTCTAATGCGGCAAAACCCGTCATGCTAAAAATCATATTAAGATTTTCCAATGAATAAAATAAATTGGCACCATGGTATCAAATACTGGTCATTAATCACTAAAAAATGCAATCTCACCGCTGTTTATATGTGCAAAATACTGATGTTTAATCAAAACAATCTATCAAAAAACTTTAATTTCAGTCGATTACGCGCTATATTGCTGTAGTCAATCAGGACAAAAAGTTAGCTATCATTAAAATGTAAGATTGCGCGCAAGCTGCGAATAGGTTTAATGGTAAATATCATTAAAGAAATCAACTTAAAGTGACCTCTACAAAGAATTTAACCTCAGCGAATTTAGCGTTAACGGCTGGCTACCAGTTGCATGACTATGAAATTACCAAAGTGTTAAGCTCTGGTGGCTTTAGCTTTGTCTATTTAGCGCGTGATAAAGAAAAAAATGTGGTTGCGATTAAAGAGTATCTACCTACTTCTATCGCGGTACGTGCCGACAGTGCCACGGTGCAGCCTAATGCAGAAGATATTGCTTTATTTAGGCACGGCTTGAAGTGTTTTTTTGACGAAGGTCTAGCATTGGCTAAGATTGAGCATAAAAATATCGTGCGAGTGCTTAATTTTTTCAGAGCGAATGAAACCGTCTACATGGTGATGCAATACGAGCGAGGCAAATCCTTACAGGAGTACATACTCAGCCAATCAGAACCTGTTTCTGAAAAATTTATACGTCGAGTGTTTAGCGAGCTATCGAATGGCCTGCGTGAAGTCCACACACAAAAGCTACTGCATTTAGATATCAAGCCAGCAAATATCTATATTCGGCTAGATGGCTCTCCAGTATTGTTAGACTTTGGTTCATCTCGTCAGGCACTGAGTGAGAATCAAGCTAAAATCTCACCCAGTTACACCCCTGGATTTGCACCGCCAGAGCAATATTACGATAGAAAACTTTTAGGGCCGTGGAGCGACATTTACAGTATTGGCGCCACCATGTACTCATGCTTGACACGCACATCACCACTTGCCGCTAATCAACGGATCAAAAATGATTTACTCGTGCCTGCTGTTAAAATAGGTAAAGACCATTATTCGCAAGACTTACTGCAAACCATCGATAAATGCTTAAGTCTAGATTATCTTAAACGCCCTCAAAGTGTGTTTTCACTACAAAAATCATTGTTGGAAAACATGCCCAAGACCGATAAAAAAGCAGGCATCGTCCATAGAGTGATGAATGTTCTCAATAAATCGATATCGCTTAACAGCAATAAATCACAATGAAATTTACAATTTTCCAGAACAGCCGCCAAGGCCCTCGGCCGTACAATCAAGACCGACTCGCTTACTCATATAGCAAGGATGCATTACTTTTAGTGGTCGCAGATGGAATGGGCGGTTATCGCCACGGCGAGGTGGCGGCACAACTTGCTGTTACTACCATGACAGATGCTTTTCAACGGCTAGCCATGCCTTCGCTATCTAGCCCGGCCAAGTTCTTAACCGATCATATTCAGCAAGTGCACGATATGATCGACCAGATTACACAAGAGCGAGAGATGTTAGAAGCACCGCGCACTACCATTGTGGCGGCAATCGTTCAACGCGGCATGCTGTATTGCGCCCATGTAGGCGACTCACGGCTTTATCATTTCCGCGATGGTCATTTACTCTATCGTACCGAAGATCACTCGGTGGTGCAGTCTTTATACAATCGTGGCATGATCGATAAAAGTGACATGTCAACGCATCCATACCGACATAAAGTTTATAGCTGTCTAGGTGGCGACGTGCCGCCAAAAATCACGCTGTCAGACAGACAAGAACTGTTAGAGGGTGACACAGTACTGCTCTGTACAGATGGCGTATGGGGTGCAATTACTGACGAACAAATCAAACACTTGTTGAATGGTCCTTCAATTTCAGACAACGTAACACTGTTACTTGATGAAGCCGAGGAAATCAGTAAAGAACAAGGCGATAATATGAGCGCAATTGGCTTGCAATGGGGCGACAAACTTCATAGCCAATTAGCAGTCTCAACCATTACTATGCCGATGGGCTCAACTACCACTATCATGAACCCCATCACGCGTCCGAACAACCCAGAAAACCTTGATCTTTCTGATGATGACATCGAAAGAACCATCGCAGAAATTCAGCAAGCACTACGCAAAACCAAACGCGTTTAAATATTTATACACAACTAGAAATCCAGGATTTACATCATGCAAGATAACATTAGACCAAGCCAACGCGCTTGCGACCAACTTAGACCTGTTGAAATCATCCGCCAATACACCAAACATGCAGAAGGCTCCGTCATGGTTAAATTTGGCGATACACACGTGTTATGCACAGCCAGTGTGGAGGAGAAGGTACCAGGCTTTTTAAAAGGCAAAGGTCAAGGTTGGGTCACGGCAGAATATGGCATGTTGCCACGCTCAACAGGCAGCCGCATGGACAGAGAAGCAGCACGTGGCAAGCAGTCTGGCCGCACCCAAGAAATTCAGCGACTAATCGGTCGTTCTTTGCGCGCGATTATTGATTTAGAGAAACTGGGCGAACGTAGTATTCAAATCGACTGTGACGTCATTCAAGCAGATGGCGGCACCCGCACGGCCAGCATCACAGGCGCTTACGTTGCGTTACATGATGCGATTTCATTTTTGTTAAAAAGCGGTAAAATCAACGAATCACCATTAAAAGACGCTGTGGCTGCCATTTCTGTGGGTGTTTATAAAGGCACCCCAGTACTAGACCTAGACTACATTGAAGACTCTGACTGCGATACAGACATGAACGTGGTCATGACTGGCAAAGGCGGCTTTGTGGAAATTCAGGGTACGGCAGAAGGCGAACCTTTTGAACGTGATGCGATGAATGCCATGCTTGATTTAGCAGCACACGGTATTCAACAATTGATTATTGAACAAAACAAAGCACTCGGTTAAACACATGGCACTACCATTTAATCAACTTGTGATTGCCACTGGCAACAAAGGCAAATTACGAGAAATTCAGCACTTACTTGGCTCACTAGAGCTTGAGATCATTCCGCAATCAACGCTCAATGTACCAGAGTGTGAAGAACCATTCTGCACGTTTATAGAAAATGCCTTGGCCAAAGCCAGACATGCCAGCAAACATACAGGCTTACCAGCGTTGGCGGATGATTCTGGCCTATGTGTTGATGCCTTACTCGGCGCACCAGGTGTACGTTCAGCCAGATACGCAGAAGCAGACGCGCTTTCTACGCTTAGCCAAGACGCCCGTAACAATCTGAAATTACTAGATGCATTACAAGGCGAAACTAATCGTCATGCGCATTTCTACTGCGTCATGGTACTAGTGCGTCATGAGCACGATCCTGAGCCTATTATTGCAGAAGGCCAATGGATTGGAGAGATTTTAAGTGAACTGCGTGGCACGGATGGCTTTGGTTACGACCCTCTGTTTTTAGATGCAAAAACTGACAAAACTGTGGCCGAACTGCCATTAGACATTAAAAGCCGTATCAGTCACCGCGGCCATGCCATGGTAAAACTGCTACAAAAGTTAGAAAGGCTCAGTCATGACTAAGCCAGAGCAAGCATGGCCTAAATGGTTACGGGATGATGGCAGCGTTGTCTCATGCACTGAAAAAGTAAAAGTGATGACTGAAAACTTTGATGAACTAAAGCAAATTGCGCAAGATGCGCTTGAAGATGGTTTACTCATGGAAGTATCAGAGCAACAAATGCGTGATGCACTCCATCAATTAGTCGATGCGCTCATCAACCCTTATCAAAAGTAATGCTGTACTTAAAAGAAACTTCCATTAGAGAAGTTTCCATTCAAGGTGATTTTCCATTAAAAAGATTATTGAAATTAAAGCGGCGGCTGAGTTCAAGCCTCAATTAATTAATACTGTTGCGCCGCTTGCGGGTGCCGCAACCCTTTCTGGCTTAAGTAACCCGCCACCGCTTTCTTTATACATCCATATCCCTTGGTGTGTGCAGAAATGTCCGTATTGTGACTTTAACTCACACGAAAGTCGCCATAAAAATGGCGAACTCCCAGAAGCGGCCTACGTAGAAGCGCTCATTAAAGACCTAGAGCTTGCTACGCCAAAAGTGTGGGGAAGAAAAATCAAAAGCATATTCTTTGGTGGTGGCACACCAAGCTTATTTTCACCTGAAGCGATTGATACCATTTTAAGCCAGGTTCGCGCACTGACGCCCTTGGAATACGATGCAGAAATCACGCTTGAAGCCAACCCAGGCACAGTGGACATAGCCAACTTCGCTGGTTATAAACAAGCAGGCGTTAATCGGCTGTCGCTAGGCATACAAAGCTTCAATGCTGGCTATTTAAAAGCGTTGGGGCGGATTCATGATGACAAACAAGCGATTTATGCAGCAGAGTTAGCACTTACTACCTTTGATCGCGTTAACCTAGATGTGATGTATGGCCTACCCAACCAATCACTAGCGGATGCTTTAGCCGATGCAAAGCAGGCCGTTGCCCTCAACCCCGACCACCTCTCTTTTTATCATTTAACCCTAGAGCCCAATACGCCGTTTTATCATACGCCACCGAGCCTGCCCGATGATGACACCAGCGCTGAAATGCAAATCGAGATTGAAAACTTATTGGCTCAACATGGTTACGAACATTACGAAACCTCCGCATTTGCCAAAAAGGGCAAACAAGCTAGACACAATCTTAATTACTGGCAGTTTGGCGATTACCTAGGCATTGGCGCAGGCGCCCACAGCAAATTAAGCTACCACGATAAAATCACAAGAGAAACTCGTCCCAAACACCCTAAAGCCTATATGGAGCAGGCGATTCAGGGCAACCCTGTTGAGCGTGAGTCTGTTATTAGCCGAGATGCGCTAGGGTTTGAGTTTATGATGAATGCGCTCAGGCTAACTGACGGGGTGCCAATAGGCTTATTTCAACAGCACACTGGGCTTAACCTCATGTCTCTACAGCCAGCCATCAAGCAAGCACAAGCTAAGCAACTGCTGATTATTCAAGATGGCTATATGAAGCCCACGCTATTGGGTCAGCGCTATTTAAACGAATTACTAACGCTTTTCTTAAATGATGAGTAAAAAAACTAACCTCGTCTCTAGCCACCCTAATAAAAATCATCTGTTAGTTCACTGAAGCCTATCTAAATCAAGTTTTTTACAGCCAAAAGCGACAATATTGAAATCACTAAAGCTAACACTGAGCACATCAACGCTAGATTGGCCCTTACTTGACCGGAATGCTGAACTGTAGCACTCTCAACATCTGCTCTTGGTAGCAATGACCCTCCCTTAGCATTTGTTGGGTCATCTGCATAAAACAATTCATCCAAAAACTTACTGACAGTTTCTTCTGAAAACAAATATGGATCAAAACGCTCAAACCCATTTGCTTTAAGAAAACGTCCAATCTTTGCGTCAATCGGTGCAAACTTCATTGCCCAATCAGCAAACGATAGTTGATTAATATATTTCTTCGAAACCACTTTTAAATCTTGATGGCGTGGGTCTGCCTCTAATTTACTCATGAGCTGGTTAATCGTTGCCTCATCGCCTTCAAGACATTGAAAGAACACTCCATCACCAAAATACAATACACCCACTAAGCCGTTTTTACGATTGTTGATTCTAGACTTTGCCAGAATTCTTGCGACGTTTGGCTCAATTTTGTTCAATGAATCAGTTGAATTAAATGTAGAACGGCTAATATAAATGATCTGCAAAAGTGTGCTCATCGTGGTTATTTCACTCTTATGATTAAGTTATTCAATTGTATAAAGACCAATCATCATGTTCAGTTGTTCAAAAATATAAATGATTATTTAAAATTATTGCGATTAGGATTTAGTCACCATCGCATTTTCAACAAATAATATTCCGCTGAGCATCGGTATCAGAGGTAAACACCCCCATTACCCCCACATAATCCATGGCATATATATTGCTTTGTAATTAAATACAAAAAATTACAACCATTTATGCCATAGGTTATTTATGCAAAGAAATACTTGTTTAACCATCCTCACTATTTTAGGCCTTTCTTTAGGTCTGCTTATCCCATCAGCATCTTTAGCAGGAGCAGTCTCTAGCCAAGTCAGCAATGAAACGGTTTCGATATTGGCAATCAATAGTGTATGGGTAGTATTAGCTGGCGCTCTAGTATTTCTGATGCAAGCAGGCTTTGCCATGCTAGAAACCGGGATGTCTCGCTCCAAAAATGCGGTGAACATTATGATGAAAAACTACATGGATTTATGTGTAGGCACTGTACTTTTTTGGCTGGTAGGCTATGGCTTAATGTTTGGTACTAACGTAACCGGGTGGATAGGTACAGATCACTTTGCACTAGGCGATGGAGATGACTGGGAGTTCACCTTATTATTCTTTCATATCATGTTTGCCTCTACCGCCGCCACCATCGTGAGTGGCGCCATGGCAGAACGCACCAACTATCTCTCCTACTTATTTGGCGCTATTGGTATTACAGCGGTCATTTACCCAGTCTTAGGTAGCTGGATTTGGAATGATCACGGCTGGTTAAAACAAATGGGATTTATTGATTTTGCAGGGTCTACTGTTGTACATTCACTGGGTGGCTGGTGTGCACTTGCTGGCGTTATTTTATTAGGACCGCGCCTTGGTCGGTTCAGCGAAAGTGGTAAAGTCCATAGCATTCCTGGCCATAACATCGGCATGCTCGGTCTTGGTGGGTTTATTTTATGGTTTGGTTGGTTTGGTTTTAATGCCGGCAGTACATTAGAAGCAAGCACTAATATTGGGCTGATTGTGCTTAACACGCAACTATCTGGGGCAGCAGGTGCTATTGGTGCGGTGCTCATCAGCGTCATCATGCGTAAGCCTATTCTAATTAGCAATACCGTTAATGGCAGTATTGCTGGCTTAGTTGCCATTACCGCAGGTTGCGCCACCATGGATGTACCCTATGCGGCACTCACCGGTTTTATAGGCGGTATCATTTCTGTGCTGGGTGTACTTTTACTAGAAAAAGTAAGAATTGACGATGTTGTGGGTGCCATTTCTGTACATGGCTTTGCTGGGGTATGGGGCACATTAGCCGCTGGGATATTCCTGAAAGGTAATATGTTCAACAGTGACCAAATCGTCGTACAGCTAATAGGCATTAGCGCTACCTTCATTTGGGTTTTTTTTGCGGCACTCATCATGTATGGCTTAATTAAGGTAACCGTTGGTTTACGTGTTAGCACTATGCATGAGCAGCGTGGTTTAGATATTACTGAGCACGGTGAGATTGCCTACCCAGAATTTAGTCAGCACGCAGCTTATAGAGCTGAAAACCTAGAACAACTACAGAAAATATAAGAAGTATCAGATGAACTTACCATTAAGACGCCGTGCCATTTACACTGGGCTAAAACCATATTTAAATACGACAGAGATGGCGCAGGCATTAAGCATGTGGGAAACAGAGTTTTCATTAAAACCTCCCTATGCCTTAGCAAGCTTTGTTACCCGTTGCTGCACCACAGATGAGCTAAGAAGAGTTCGCACTCAAATTCTAAGAGCACTAATCACCGCAATAGAATCTCCCGAGAGTTTACTCCTTAGCGACCCTGGCTCTCAGGTTGGCAAACGTACATTAACTGATGAGGATAGCGACACCATCGTACTTGATGCAAAAAATTCCATATTTGTGGCACTGTCTGGTGCCTTATGGAATGCGGTCGATGAAGCGACTGAGAAAAGCATCATCGACTTTATCTTAAGAAACTTAACGCATCTCAAACTAAATGCTAAACAGTCGCAAAAAATCAAAGATTGGTTTATCAGCAGAAATATTGCATTTCCATGTAATTTTGAATTAGCAACCTTACAGAGGCTGATTAATCTAAACTACATTGCACTGTGCGAATATTACGGGCCAGTAAAAGCAGACAAGCTTTTATCACAAGCAACGCATGCAGTTGAAGCCGAAGCCGCTCGGCAACAGTTCAACTTACATGATTTGCTTTAATCAAGATGCGCCATTAAACATCATGTTAAATCCAACTAGGTAGGCTTGAAATAGCAGCACCCATACATACCTAGGAAATATCTGCTATTTATTTTCAATGAGCTTTCTTGCTCTGGCAATAGCCGCCTTTACCTGCTGAGGTGCGGTACCACCAATATGGTTACGGCTATTTAGTGATCCATCCAAAGTAAGTACTGCATATACGTCATCACTAATCTCTTTAGCAAACGATTGCAGTTTAGCTAAAGGCAAATCACTTAAATCTACTTTTTGGTCTACGGCATAACGGACAGCCAAGGCGACTGCCTCGTGCGCATCTCTAAATGGCATGCCCTTTTTCACTAGGTAATCTGCCAAATCAGTTGCAGTAGCAAAACCTTCGCTCGCTGCTTTACGCATATTTTCTTTATTGACGGTAAAGCCTGCTTTGACCAATACGCCATTTTCTAGCACTGGCAAACGTAGCATGTCTGCGTAGATTTCCAATGTCACTAATAGCGTATCAGCAGTGTCAAACAATGGCTCTTTATCTTCTTGATTGTCTTTATTGTAAGCAAGTGGCTGCCCTTTCATTAAGGTCAACAACGCAGTTAAATGCCCATAAACTCGACCGGTTTTGCCTCGCACCAACTCTGGTACGTCTGGGTTTTTCTTCTGCGGCATAATGGACGAACCGGTACAGAAACGGTCAGCAATATCGATAAACGCAAACCTTGGCGAGCTCCATAAAATAAGCTCCTCTGAAAGTCGTGATAAATGCATCATCACTGTAGAGGCGGCAAAGGTAAATTCAATGGCAAAGTCACGGTCTGACACTGCATCTAATGAGTTCTCACATACGCCAGCAAAGCCTAAACTTGAAGCTACGTTTTCACGATCAATTGGGTAACTCGTACCAGCCAAAGCGGCTGCACCCAAGGGCAACATATTCAGACGTTTTTGACAGTCTTCAAAACGTGAAATATCACGTTTCAACATTTCATAATAGGCCATCAAATGATGGCCAAAAGTCACCGGTTGCGCTACTTGCAAATGGGTAAAACCAGGCATCACCGTATCAAAATTAGCTTCCGCCAAATCAAGTAAACTAGTTTGCAAGTTAAACAAACCTGCAATCACTTGCTGGCAAGTCGTCCGCAGCCAAAGCCTTACATCAGTGGCGACTTGGTCGTTACGGCTTCTCCCTGTATGTAAGCGCTTACCTGCATCACCGATTTTATCGGTTAAACGTTTCTCTATATTTAGGTGCACATCCTCTAAATCAAGCGACCACTCAAACTGGCCCGCATTGATTTCTTCAAGAATCTCATTTAAACCAGTTTCAATCGCATTGAAATCTTCCTGAGAGATAATGCTCTGTGCACTTAGCATGCGCGCATGGGCAATTGAACCCTCAATATCATAAGAGGCCAACCGATAATCAAAACCAATAGATGCCGTATATTTTTTCACCAGCTCAGCCACTGGCTCGTTAAAACGCCCAGACCAACTGGTATCTTTTTTATTGAGCGCGCTTATTTTCTGTGTCACTTTATTTGCCTATCTAGTATTAACTTTTTGATGCCTATTCAGAGATAAAGTGTTAAAGAAAGGGCTAGCCCTTGCCTTAACCTCAAACGTTAACCTGAAATGGTTACGCCATTTTTTCTCTGTCTAAAAGGAATTTAATTGCGATTGTCGTACAAATTTTATTCAACATTAAAAAATGCTTAATAACAAACTACTTATATGCATTAGTATAATGCAAAATAAAGTCATTTAAGAAAAAGCGATTGCGCCAGACTACATAAATGCAGATAAAAACCCGATGAGAAAAACGAGCCGCCTGCCTAATTTACGCAATTTAGGGGTTGCCCTACGCATACTGATTATCGCTAACTCGGCGCTAATATTAGGCGCGCTTATTTTAAGTGACAGTATGGAGTCATTTACCCATCAACTGACAGGTATTTCTACGTTTGCCCAACCCACCCTGCTTGTTTGCCTGTTTTTACTCTACGGCTGCTATCACTTACTTGTGAGCATGTCTTACCGCAACGCAATTGTCTTTATTTTTATACTTATCACGCTAGGCACCGCAATTGTTCATGGTTTCTTCTCACAGTTCTGGATATTCAGTGACCTACCGTCATTCACACGTATTGTTGTTTATGCATGGCTGATGAGTGCAATTGTTCTGTATTACTTTAACTTACATCATCGCGCTTACTCTCCTGCAGTCACCGAAGCTAGGCTGCAAGCTTTGCAAGCACGGATTCGGCCCCACTTTTTGTTCAATAGTCTAAATGCCGTGTTGTCGTTGATTCGTGACCAGCCTAAACAAGCTGAAACTGCACTGGAAGACATGGCTGACCTGTTTCGGGTATTGATGGCTGAAAATCGAGAGTTAGTGCCGATCGCGCAAGAGATTGCCCTGTGTCGCCAATATTTGGCACTAGAGAAACTACGCTTAGATGAAAGACTGAACGTAGAGTGGCTGATTGACGATGTACCACCTGATGTACTCATCCCACCCTTGTTGTTACAACCCTTGATTGAAAACGCTGTATATCATGGCATAGAGCCATTAATCGGTGGTGGCACGATTACGGTTCAGGTATACACGAAACAAAATGAGGTGCACCTAATCCTCAAAAACCCATATACAGCTCAAAGTAAGCATCACAATGGCAACAACATGGCACTCAAAAATATTAAAGAACGCCTGACACTCCATTTTGACCTCGAAGCCTCATTGAAATGCAAACAAATAAACGACACTTACGAAGTACATATTACATTGCCTAATCACACAAAAAAGATCAATGCTCAATCAATCTAAACTCAATATTGTGATTGCAGATGACGAAGCACCAGCTCGAAATCGGCTACGAGATTTACTAGGTGATATTGATAACACCCACGTACTCGCCGAGGCTAAAAACGGCAGAGAACTTCTGGAGCTAATCAATCGCACACAAAATGAGACAACGTCAGCAGACATTGTATTGCTGGATATACGCATGCCGGAAATGGACGGCATAGAAGCAGCACAACATTTACAAAAGCTGCCTAAACCACCAGCGATTATCTTCACCACTGCGTATGATAACTATGCAATACAGGCGTTTGATATGAGCGCTGTGGACTACCTATTAAAACCTATTCGGCTGGAACGACTGCAAACCGCGTTACAAAAAGCACGCGCGCTTATACCAAGTCAACTTGAAGCGCTAACGCCATTAAGCCCAAAACGCAGTCACTTAAGCATTAACGAGCGTGGCCGTATTCTATTGGTGCCAATTAGCGATGTGATTTATCTGCGTGCGGAGCTGAAATACATTACGGTACGCACCGCCGAACGCGAATACTTAATAGAAGAGTCACTGTCACATCTAGAGCAAGAATTCAGCAATCTTTTCACGCGACTACACCGAAACTGCCTAGCCGCCAACGCCTATATATTGGGTTATGAGAAACGTAATCATGATGAACATGCTGAAAAGCAATGGGTTGCCTTACTCAAACATGTGCCTGAAACAATTACTGTTAGCCGAAGGCAACAACATTTGATTCGCCAGAATACTCTTTGAGCATTCTTGGGCCAATGCAAGGGCACCAAAACCGCATTGTGAATTCAGTACAACTGAGTGCTAGTACGGTTTGGTGCCAGAGCAACTAAACCTACTTACTTTTATTCCTGTTTGCATCCAATTCTGCAATCGTTTTAGCCGCCCAATCTTTACCACCTAAACCAAACGCCAAAGCCAAAGCTAAGAAAATTGCCCCAAACACAATGACAAATAACGAGTGAATCAACTGCATACCAATACCCAGTTGCTCTAACGCAACAAATATTGCCAATATTTGGATGCCATACTCAGCTGAGGTGCTGACGGTGAGTGCTGCGGAGAACTTAATACTGTGTAGCCATGCAAACATCAATTTATTGACAAATCGAGCAAGTAAAGTACCAAAGATAATCACAAGAATCGCTAGAATAATGCGTGGTAAATAGCCTGCTAGCTGCTGTAGCAGATTAGCTACTTCACTTAACCCTAAAGTGCTAGCACCTGTGGTAATAAACAAAATAATCACTAGCCAATAAACTACTTGGCTAATAATACCGCTCAGTGTCACATGCAAGCTACCGCTATTCATAAAAGCCTCTAGACCGGATCTTTGCGCAAATTTATCAAATTGCGTGAGCTCTAATAAACGTTTAACAGCAAGCCTGACCAATTTCGCAACGATCCAACCGAAAAACAAAATCACCACCACTGCCAGTAATTTAGGTACAAAACTAGCAAGTTGCAGCCAGAATTGATTAAGCGATGCCATAAAAACTTCAAATTGATATTGCATGTTAGCCTCCTTAACACTACTAAAAATTTAAATTTAATTTCAGCTTAAACCTAATTAAGCCATAAGCTTAACTCATCAATAAACACCATTTAAACACTAAACTGAAAATTTAGGTGCTTAATGCTTGCAAGCAAGCCCTGTGATAAAATCATCATATGCAAAATTTAGACCAACACACCAGCCCTAAAAAACTCGTCATCGCATCGCGTGAAAGCGCGCTTGCTATGTGGCAGGCTCGCCATATTCAAAGCCGTTTGCAATCACTCTACCCGGATACTGAAGTCACGATTCTGGGCATGACGACGACAGGCGACCAGATACTAGATACGCCTTTAGCCAAAGTGGGCGGCAAAGGTTTGTTTGTGAAAGAGCTGGAAACAGCGCTGGCCGATGGCAGAGCTGATCTGGCTGTACACAGCATGAAAGATGTACCAATGAATCTGCCAGAAGGCTTTATATTGGCTGCCACAGGTGAGCGTGAAGACCCTCGCGATGCCTTTGTTTCAAACGACTACGCCTCACTGGAAGACTTGCCTGCAAACAGCATCGTAGGTACCTCAAGCTTACGCCGCCAGAGCCAGTTACAAGCACGCTTCCCTCATCTTAAAATTGAATCGTTACGTGGCAATCTACAAACACGTTTGCGCAAATTAGATGAAGGCCAGTATGCGGCGATTATTCTCGCAGCGGCAGGACTTATTAGGTTGGAGCTTGGTGACAGAATTCGCCAATTTATCGCACCAGAACATAGCATTCCAGCAGTAGGGCAAGGTGCTTTAGGCATAGAAATCAGCGCAGACCGCCCAGACCTAATTGCGATACTCGCCCCACTGAATCACCCAGACACACAAGTATGTGTAGAGGCCGAGCGTGGTATGAGCCGCACGCTGGCTGGCAGTTGCACGGTTCCACTTGGCGCTTATGCCGTGTGCGAAGCCGATAACATCCGCATGACAGGATTTGTTGCGAGTGTTGATGGTAAACAAATGTTGGTAGAAACTGCGGTTGGCAGTAGAGTGAACGCTGAGGCGTTAGGCATAACGTTAGCTAATCAACTGATCTCAAAAGGTGCAGACAAGATTCTCGCTGCTTTGTAATCACATTACTGTAGGCTTACCCATGCATGCCGACCATTTACTTAGCAACTTAACCATTGCGGTTACTCGGCCTATAGATCAGGCAGCGAGCCTGAATCTTGCCATTGTCCAGCATGGCGGTACCACAATTCCGTTCCCTTTAATCGCCATCTCGGCGTTAGATGATTATCAACCATTTCAGCAACAACTTAACCGTATTGATACCACCGACTGGGCAATCTTTATCAGCTCAAATGCGGTTGATTACTCAATGCCGCTTTTAATCAAGAAGTTTGGCAGGATTCCAGATCATTTAAAGTTCGCGGCCATTGGTCATCAAACAGCCAAAGCGCTAGCAGTTTATGGCGTACATGAGGTGTTGGTTCCTCACACCCGTTTTGATAGTGAAACACTGCTTGCTCTGCCTGAGATGCAGGATGTGTCGGCAAAAACTATTGCCATATTTCGTGGAGTTGGCGGACGGGAACTGATGGCAGAAACCCTTAAAGCAAGGGGTGCAAATGTCTACTTTGCGGAAAGCTACCGTCGCATTAACCCGCAAAAAAATGCTGAGTTGCTCGAAATGCAATGGCAACAAAACAAACTGGATGCAGTGATCGTGACCAGCAGTGAAGCCATGCGTCATTTGTTACAGATGTCTGAACATGCAGAATGGTTACGCCATGTTACATTATGTGTAAATCATGAGAGAATCGCAGAAGAACCACAACAGCTTGGTTTAAAAGTGCTAGTAGCAAAAGCACCAGGGGATGAAGCTATGCTGCAATGCTTATCACAACTTGTAAAACATCATGACTAATTCAACAGATTCAGAATTTGTAGCCAGACAAAAACCCTCGATGCTCACCATAGGCACGATGGTACTAGTGGTTATCGCCATTTTGACACTAGCTTGGCAATGGCTAAACACGCGCCATCGATTCAATGAAATTGAAAAATCACTTAGTTTTAAACTAGAGGAATACCATACGCTCAACCAACAAAGCTTAGCATTGGCCAAGCAAGCAGAAGAGCGTAGCACGCAAGCTAATGCGCGCACCGTGATTCTAGAACAAAAGTTGGCAGAATCACGCGACCAGCAAGAGGCATTACAAACGCTTTACACTCAACTCGCAGAGAACCGTGAAGCCACTGCTGTTGCAGAAGTAGAACAACTGCTAACGATTGCAAAACAACAGTTACAACTAGCTAGCAATGTTAAATCTGCACTCCTTGCACTTGAAGCAGCAGACCATCGATTACAGCCGCTAGACTTACCAAGAGCCGTGCAACTACGCGAAATCTTACAAGTTGAAATCGAAACTTTGCGCGACCTGCCACAAATAGATATGATTGCAATGAGTACGCAACTCACTTATCTTGCTGAGCTATGCAATACCATCCCACTCATTAGCGAGCGCCAACCAACACTCAACGTGAACGCCAATCTCAATCCAGCGCCAGTTCAATCGTTACAAGGCGTCCAAAAATTCTGGTGGGCAATCTGGGATGACATTAAGAACTTGGTCACAGTAGAGCGTATTGATAAACCAGAGCCACCTCTGCTTGCTGCAGAGCACGCATTATATTTACGTGAAAACCTTAAACTGAGGCTACTCACTGCCCGAATCGCCTTACTACAACATGATGAAAGCACCTACAAAGCCGACCTCAACATGGTGAACACTTGGCTTAATCAATATTTTGATACAAAACACCCAGATACCATCAAAGCCCTCGTATTGTTGAAAAAGCTCTCTAGTAACAACATTAGCCTAGAGCTTCCACAGTTAAGCGATAGCTTAGCGGCGGTAAGTAGTTACAAACTCATGCTTGAGAAGAGCGAGTAAGCGTCATGCTTAAAAACAGATTTTTTTGGTGGGCTTTAACATTATTCGGCATTATCCTAATCCTGTGGTTAGCCAGTAATAATCAAGGATATGTGCTGATTATTCGCTCACCTTACCGCATTCAAATCTCGTTTAACTTCTTTTTAGTTGTCTTCGTGCTAAGTGTTTTTGGCTTACATCACCTTCTCAGATTTTTAAGGTTTTTAAGGCACTTACCGGCGATCAGAAAAAATAAAAAAGAATCCCTGCGCCTAAAAGCAGGCAATACTGCCCTTTTAGAGGGGATGCATGCACTTGCAGAGGGAGACTTTGAGAAAGCAGAGGCTGCTGCCAAGTTAGCTCAGGACTTGATTCAAAATTCAGATCTTGAAACGCTGATACAGAAACTTGCTGCTGAAAAGAATAAACAATCGCTACTTTTCAAATAAGCTAACTATCTGCATATTAAAATACGCTTTATAAAATTAAACGCCTCTATGAAAGTGGCGTTTAATTTTTAATTTATAGGTACTACGCTAAAAAACTCAAGCGTATCTATACACTTGTCGCAACGCTTGGCACTGGTTTCGCATAATTAAAAGCATCTGAATAGAATGCTCCTTCAGGTAAACCAGCCTGCGCGAAGCTGGCATGTGCCACCTCCACCATGGCGGGTGCGCCACAGCAATAGACTTCAACATCACTTAAATCACTAAAGTCATCCAACACGGCCTGATGCACCAGACCAGTACGACCTTGCCAATTATTCTCTGGCAACGCGTCTGACAGCACAGGGATAAACTCAATATTTGAGTGCGCTTCAGCCCATGCCTCAGGGAGTGCAGGCATATATAAATCCTCTAAGGTTCTAGCTCCCCAATACAAAGTTACTTTACGCTTAATATCATTGTGTATCATATGCTCAATAATCGCTTTAATTGGCGCAAAGCCAGTACCGCCAGCCACCATCACCATCGGCTTTTCTGAGTCGCTTCTGTAATAAAAGCTGCCAAATGGTGCTTCGATACGCAAAATAGCTTTATCTGGCATCTCATTAAAGACATACTCAGTAAACTGTCCACCCGGGATCAACCGTAAATGTATCTCTAATAAGCTATCTGCATGTGGTGCATTTGCCAATGAGAAGGCACGGCGCTTACCATCTTTAAGTAGAAACTCAACGTATTGCCCAGCCATAAACTGCAAACGCTCACTGCTCGGCAGTTTTAGAAATAACGCCATTACATCATGCGACAACTGCTCTTTACGCTCTACACGTGTAGGAAGAATGCGTGGCGGAATCACCCCTGCATTAATTTCTCGACACTCGATGGTCAAGTCGGTCAACGGCCTGGCACAACAAAACAATGCTTTACCTGCGGCTTTATCAGCCTCAGTCAATGCGCTACTAGCATAATCACCATGATCCACATCACCGCTTAATACTGTACCTTTACAGCTACCACAAGCACCATTTCGGCAGCCGTAAGGAATATTAAAACCAGCCTCTATGGCTGACTCAAGAACTGTTTCATAAGCTTTTGCTTGATAAGTATGGCCACTAGGCTGAATAGTAATTTGATAAGTCATGTCGTATATTTCTGTTTATTTTCAATAAATTATTTTTAAATCTTGTGCAACTTAGTCTTCTCGGCGGAATTCGCCTTCAATTACGTCATCATTCGCAGCTCGTCTGGCTTGGTATGGTGACTGCGTGTTTGACGCTTGATTGTTTTTAATCGGAACCAGCAACAGAATCACTGCAATCATATCAGTAATCACACCCGGCAATATCAGCAACACGCCCGCAATAATATTACGTGCACTGCCAAATATCGCCTTAATCGGATGATCTCCTGTGCGCATACTTTGCAACATACGACCAGTAAATAACGACTTTTCATCCCGAATCAGTCGTAAGCCTAACAGGGCAATCCCGACTAAGTAAACTAACAACCACCAACCATACTCTTGGCCAAGCTCAATCAATAGCCATATCTCAGCGATTGGAAAAGCGAGTAAAATCAAACCTATCAATAAACGCATGTATTGCTATCCTAAAATAATGTCGAATCCAGAAAATATTTTACTAGTACTCACCAACGTACCGGATACTACGACTGCAAGCCAGTTGGCCGAAACATTGGTCACACAAAAATTAGCGGCGTGTGTCAACATCTTAAGCCCATGCCTATCCGTATATATGTGGGAAGGCAAGTTAGAACACACGAACGAAATACCAATGCTTATTAAAACAACTCAATTACAGTATGATGCACTTCAAGCGGCGATTATAAAAGTGCATCCTTATGAACTTCCTGAAATAATCTCTATCAACGTAGATGGTGGCTTACCTCAATATTTACAATGGGTAACTACGCAATTATCTGCTTAAGGAACACAATGTTTAAAAGATTTTCGTACTTCTTACTATTCGGCTTCTTCATATTATCTGCATCTGTCAGCAATGCAGGCAATGTCACCAGTGGTATCAAGAACTTGTTCACAGATGAATCTGCAGAAGATGAGTTTTTATCACCAGATGCCGCTTTTGGTTTGTCTATCAAACAAAATGGGCAAAGCGTTGACGCTAATTTTACTGTCGCGCCAGGATATTACCTTTACAAGACACGCACAAAGTTTGAGTTCACCCCCACGCAAACGTTCGAAATAAAATTACCAAAAGCAGACATTAAGAATGACCCAAACTTTGGCGAAATGGAGGTCTACCATACAGACTTTACCGCCACTTTGCTGATAAAAGATAAAATTAGTACGCCTGTTGATATTAAAATCACCTATCAGGGCTGTAGCGAGAAAGGTCTTTGCTATGCACCTCAACACAAAAACTTCACTGTTACGCCAGACACTAGCACCAGCCCAAGTCAAGCAACGACAACCGCTAACAACATAGCAGCGAATAACAATGCCTCAGAAAGTGACAGCCAAGCAGCCAATTTGCTGAAAAGTGGAAAATGGTGGCTGATTATTCTAGGCTTCTTTACAGCTGGGTTATTGCTCGCATTCACACCATGCGTATTTCCCATGATTCCAATCCTATCTTCCATCATCATCGGCAAAAATGCGCACGTTTCGCGCTTACACGCGTTTAACTTATCCCTCGCTTACACCTTGGGGATGTGCTTAACCTACACGCTAGCAGGCATCGCAGCAGGACTTTCAGGGCAAATGCTCAGTAGTGCATTACAAACGCCATGGGCATTGGGATTTGGTGCACTTATCTTTGCCCTGCTGGCACTTTCTATGTTTGGTTTCTACGAACTTAAGCTACCAAATGGTATAGAAAATGGCCTAATGAACTTAAGCCGTCGTATTAAGGGCGGACGCTTTTTTAGTGATTTTCTCATGGGCGTACTATCTGCACTTATTATTAGCCCCTGCGTGGCAGCGCCATTGGCTGGCGCATTACTTTACATCAGCAAAACTAACGACGTTTTACTAGGTGGAGTCGCTTTATTTTCACTATCCGTAGGGATGGGCACCCCACTACTGCTCATTGGCGCATCGGCAGGCACACTTCTGCCCAAAGTAGGCAGTTGGATGAATGCGGTCCGTAATTTATTCGGCGTACTCATGCTAGCGGTAGCGATATGGCTGATTGCACCGGTCATTCCCATGCAAGTGCAACTGGCGCTATGGGCTGCGCTGTTAATTGTGCCAGCCATTTATATGCATGCACTAGATAGCCTGCCTACTGATGCAAAACCAGCACTCAGGTTCTGGAAAGGCATCGGAGTAATGATGGTCGTCATCGGTTTAGCCATGCTGATTGGCGCGCTCTCTAATGCAAAATCACCATTACAACCACTCAGTGGATTAGTTGCTAGTGCATCTAATGCTCAACAGCAGCATAAAAACCTGAACTTCCGATCCATCAAAAACATTAGTGAGTTAGACAATGCGCTTAAAAATGCACAAGGGAAACCCGTCATGCTCGATTTTTATGCAGACTGGTGCGTGGCTTGCAAAGAGATGGAACAATTTACGTTTAGCGATGCGCGCGTCCAATCAGCACTAAAAGACACATTATTATTGCAAGTAGATGTCACTAATAATACAGATGATGACAAAGCACTCATGCAGAGATTTAACCTATTTGGCCCGCCAGGTATTCTGTTTTTTAGCGCAAAAGCGACCGAAGAAACTCACTTAAAAGTGGTCGGCTATAAAAATGCAGACGCCTTTCTACAAATTCTAGATCAACGTGGTAGTTGCCTACCAGAAACCATTCAATGCTAAATAAGATACTAAAACCACTTTTCTTTATTGCTCTAATTGTTAGTGTAGTAGCTGCAACGTTGGTATTAGTGAAAGGGCAATTTTCGAACGCTGACACTGATAGCAAACTTAGCAGCTCGCCGCTGTATGCAGCTAACTTGCCAGATCTCTCTGGAAAAATGCAAAACTTCGGGGAGTATCAAAACAAAATCATTATTGTTAACTTTTGGGCAACTTGGTGCCCTCCTTGCAAAGAAGAAATGCCTGAATTAATTGCACTGCAGCAATCTTATAAAGATAAAAATGTCATCGTATTAGGTATCGCCATTGATGACCCAGCAATGGTTGCCGAATATTTAAAAACATCGCCAGTTAATTACCCTGTTTTTGCAGACGAAAGCAAAGGCAGTTTGTTAGGAGAGCAGTTAGGTAATGATAAGGGCGTTTTACCCTACACCGTCATCATTAATGCAGATGGTAAAGTAGTTAATACGCACTTTGGGCGCATTAACAAAACAATCTTAGAAGCAGCGATCACCCCCTTACTCTCACTTTAATCGCTCTAGGCACAAATGCCATCTAGTCATTTGCAAGCGAATTCAAGACCATACTTTAGTGATGGGATTAGTAGAATTGAGCAAGGTAAATTCGCTTAAATTCTCTAAAGTTGCTGGACAAAACCCTTTAACTTCGGCAAACTCGCGTTTATGAATTATCGTAATTTATGCAAAAATCGTTTAAATCAGGTGAGTCGTCATGGCTACTAAGCACATTTTGGTATTACATGGCCCTAACCTGAACCTATTAGGACTGCGTGAGCCACAGCATTATGGTAACGCTACACTTGATAGCATTAATCAAACACTCGTTAATAAGGCAAAATCTGCCAATATCACATTAGAAGCTTTTCAGAGCAATGCGGAGGCTGATCTTGTCGATAAAATTCAGTCTATTGCCACTAAAAGTGTAGATTTTGTCATCATCAATCCGGCAGCGTTCACTCACACATCCGTTGCAATGCGCGATGCGTTGAGCGCGGTCAAAGTTCCATTTATAGAAGTACACTTGTCAAATGTGTTTGCGCGAGAATCATTTCGTCATCATTCATATTTTACAGATATCGCTGTAGGCATTATTAGCGGACTAGGTGCAAAAGGTTATGAGCTTGCTCTAGATTTCGCTATTGAAAAAATTAATCATTCTTAAAATAATAATTTATATCGAATTAGTTAGGGGTCATCATGGATTTACGTAAACTTAAAAAGCTTATTGATCTAGTAGAAGAATCAGGCATTTCAGAATTAGAACTCACAGAAGACGGCGAAAAAGTACGTATCAGCCGCAACTTCACCGCCAGCATGCCTGCGCAAAATTACAACCACTACATGCCGCAACATGCGCCAGCACCTCAAGCAACACCTGCTGTAGCAGTTGAAGCAGCACCTGTTGCCGAAGAAGGTCATGCAGTTAAATCACCAATGGTAGGTACGTTCTACCGCTCACCATCTCCAGATGCCAAATCTTTTGTTGAAGTCGGCGATACGGTTGCTGTAGGCGACACACTATGTATTATCGAAGCGATGAAGTTATTAAACGAGATTGAATCAGATAAAGCTGGCGTCATCAAAAAAATCTTAGTTGATAACGGCCAAGCCATTGAATATGGTGAGCCTCTGTTTATTATCGGCTAATCGTTTTAGCTTATTAAATTACCGCTTCATTAATTAGGTCTTACTTCAATACTAAGATATCAATTACTAAGGCCTAAATACTAGGATCTCACTTTCATGGCAATGTTTGACAAAATTTTAATCGCCAATCGCGGCGAAATCGCGTTACGCGTACAGCGCGCATGTCGCGAACTCGGTATCAGAACGGTTGCTGTTCACTCAGAAGCTGACCGTGAAGCTAAATACGTAAAGTTAGCAGATGAGTCAGTTTGTATCGGCCCTGCTCCTTCCAGCCAAAGTTACTTAAATGTGCCTGCGGTCATCAGTGCTGCTGAAGTCACAGATGCACAGGCAATTCACCCTGGTTATGGTTTCTTATCAGAAAACGCTGACTTCGCAGAACGTGTAGAACAAAGCGGCTTTGTGTTTATTGGCCCACGCGCTGAGACTATCCGCTTAATGGGCGACAAAGTATCTGCTAAAGATGCGATGCGAAAAGCTGGTGTTCCTTGCGTACCTGGCTCAGAAGGTGCGTTACCAGATGACCCTAGCGAAATCATTAAAATCGCTAAACAAATTGGCTACCCAGTGATTATTAAGGCGGCTGGTGGCGGCGGTGGTCGTGGTATGCGTGTAGTGCATACCGAAGCTGCGTTACTGACGTCAGTCAACATGACCAAAGCTGAAGCACAAGCAGCGTTTAGCAACCCCATGGTTTACATGGAAAAATACCTAGAAAAGCCTCGTCATATTGAGATTCAGGTACTAGCTGATCAACATGGTAATGCAGTGTTCTTGGGTGAGCGCGATTGCTCTATGCAACGTCGTCATCAAAAAATCCTCGAAGAAGCGCCAGCCCCATTACTCAATGCTCGCTTACGCGACAAAATTGGTGAACGCTGTGCTGAAGCCTGCCGTAAAATCAAATATCGCGGTGCAGGTACTTTTGAGTTCTTGTATGAAAACAATGAGTTCTATTTCATTGAAATGAACACGCGCCTGCAAGTAGAACATACGGTGACAGAAATGATCACCGGTATTGATTTAGTGCAACAACAGATTTTTGTAGCAGCAGGTGAAAAGCTGAAGTTCCGCCAAAAAGACATTCAATTACGCGGACATGCGATTGAATGTCGCCTAAATGCAGAAGATCCTTACAACTTTGTACCTTCTCCAGGCAAAATCACTAAATTCCATATGCCTGGTGGTCCTGGTGTACGTATCGATACGCACGCGTATGCTGGCTACACGGTTCCACCACATTACGACTCAATGATCGGTAAGTTAATTACTTACGGTGATACCCGCGAACAAGCCATTGCTCGTATGCGTATTGCATTGTCTGAAATGATGATTGATGGTATCAGCACCAACATTGCATTACATGCTGATTTAATGGCAGATGCAGCTTTTCATTTAGGTGGTACAAGCATTCACTACCTAGAGCAAAAGCTTGGTATTTATAACAAATAATTATCACTTTAAAGTAGCAATCTCAGATACGCGTTACCGTAAGTTTTGTACGGTTAACGCGTATTTGCATTAATATTGTTTAAATATGTTAAGTAACAGATAGGTTGAGTATGGCTTGGGTATCATTAAAAATTGAAGCGCAGGATAATAATGCTGATTTAATTAGCGATACACTCATGGAGCTAGGCGCGCTGTCAGCCATTATTGAAGATGCAAATGCTGAGACCATTGATGAGCAGCCGATTTTTGGTGAGCCAGGCGACCCTCCTCCAGGTATTTGGCAGCAAAATCTGGTAAGTGCTTTGTTTGACGAAGGTGTTGATGTCACGGCAGTGGTTAAAGAGTTAGAGCAACTCGCGAAACTTAGCAAACTTAACTACACCACCGAAACGATTCAAGAACAAGATTGGGTGCGCGCTACCCAATCACAATTCGAGCCAATCAAAATTACAGATAACCTATGGATTGTACCTACATGGCATGTATCGCCAAATCCAGAGGCAATCAATATCGTATTAGACCCTGGTCTTGCCTTTGGTACTGGTAGCCACCCAACCACACACTTATGCTTGGGCTGGCTGACACAGACTGTGAACGCAGGAAACTCTGTGCTCGATTACGGTTGTGGATCAGGCATTTTAGCAATTGCGGCTAAAAAACTAGGTGCGGAAGAAGTTGTGGGTACTGACATCGACACGCAAGCTATTCAATCTAGCCTATACAACGCTGAGCAAAATCAAGTAGAAGCTAAGTTCTATGATGCGAACCAATATCAATCTAAAGAGTTTGATATTGTAGTTGCCAATATTTTATCCAGTGCATTGAGTGTTCTGGCGCCTGCATTAGCAAAGTCATGCAAGGCTGGGGGAAAAATTGCACTTTCTGGTATTTTACGTGAACAAGAATCCGCTGTTTCTGCCATTTATTCTGAATGGTTTGATATGGGCACACCACAGCATATGGATGCTTGGGTATTGCTCACAGGCACGAAAAAATGCGCGACATAACCCATTGCCCTAATTGTCAAACTCAATTCTTTGTTAGTGAAGCACAGCTCAATCAGCATGGTGGGCTAGTACGTTGCGGCCAATGTCTGCATGTATTTAATGCTAAAGAGCAATTTATCGCTCAAGCACAAGCTGATCAACCAATACACGAAAGTAGCACAGTCACAGAAGATACGAGCACTTCATCAGCACCATTCATTACCGAACAATCTAACACACCGCATTCATCCTCTTGGCCTACCCTTGACCATAGCACCATCGCAGAGGTCGCGTCATCAAATGATATTCAAAACCAAAACCATACACCAGAGAAGGTGCAACAATCCTTCTCTAGTACGCAAAATCAAACAGTAGAAGCGATTGAGTCAACGACAGCCCAACAAGAAGCGGTCTCCCATGGCTTAGAACGTTCAGAAGCGATACAAACAGATTTGAATCAGCTTAGTACTGATGCTGACACGATTACTGACAAGTCAGACAGTCTTGCTCATCAAGTAGAACAGCCCGTCAATGACTTAACAAATCTGAGCTTCATCCCTGGAAATCAATCTCACTACTTTAATGATCTTGCAAAACACGCAAAGCTTGACGGAAAAAAGATTGCCAATAAGCGTCTTCGCTGGCTATGGATTTTGGGTGTGCTTCTTCTACTATTAATTGCTGCTGGCCAGAGCGTCTACTTTTTACGCAATACGATTGCCATTTATTATCAAAATTTAAAACCGCATTTGCTAGCCGCTTGCCAACAGCTACATTGCAGTATTGAGCTTCCTAAGCAAATAGAATGGATTATCATTGATGACTCTGATATGCAGGAAGATTTAGAACATACAGGCGTCATGCATCTTAGCAGCAGCCTTTTTAACAAGGCTAGCTTTGTACAGGCTTACCCAAACGTAGAGCTCACACTAACAGACACCAATGACAGTGCTGTGTTAAGACGTATATTTAAACCAGCAGAGTATTTACCACCAAAGACAGATATCGCTGCAGGATTCAGCGCTGGTAGAGAAATCAAGATTAAACTTGCCATTACCACGCAAGATGTGAGCGTTGCTGGATACCGGCTTTACGTTACTTATTAGCCTGTAAGGCCGCACATTAAGTCATCTGTGTTTATAGATGCAGACTTGTCACAATAGACATTTCTTATGTTGCTATCCCGCCAGCCCTTTTGATTTTAATCAAAAGGTTTTGTAGGCTTAGGTATAGGATATGAATACAAAGTATTGAAAGCTAGGACTCACTTGAAACATACTTTAATCCCTATATTGCTCGGTAAGAAGAAATGGCATTTATGGCTGATATCTGTCATATCAGCCATTGCACTTACTTTACCTACTGTAGCGGCGATGCAATTTCTGCTAGAAGGTAAAATAACCACAAACTATCTCATTACTGGGTTTGTAAGTGCTGTGTTAGCCGCTTCTATTGTGAGTGGGCTTTTGATCTATCTATTAAAAACCCTTCATCAACTCCATCATCACAATCAACATCTAAATGCAATTATCGATGTATGTCCGGTGCCAATTGCCGTTTTTAAAGATACAGGCCAACTAATCCGCCTTAATCCACAGTTCACTAAATCATTTGGTTATACGCATGAAGATATAACGACAATCAGCGATTGGTGGCTGAAGGCATACCCTGAGGAGCACTATAGAACTTCAGTCATAGCATCATGGAACAATCATTTAAATGATTGTGCAATTAATCAAAGTTCGTTTGTGCCTTTAGATCTAAAAATTCACTGCAAAAATCAAGCAGTGAAATCAATCATCGCCACCACTACCCCGCTAGACAAGGGAGTTTCAGGCTCTCAACTACTCGTGCTATTTGATGTCTCTGAGAAAGCTATTCTATTTGATGCACTCACAGAGTCTCGCAATATCTTGCAATCTATTATTGAAACGATTCCTATGCGAATCTTTTGGAAGGATAAAAACTCAAGATATATCGGTTGCAATAGCAATTTTGCAAGGGATGCCGGCTTCAATAATGTTAACGAAATTATCGGAAAATACGATGATGATTTAGCTTGGCAAGCACGCGCAGACTACTATCGTGCAATTGATCTTGAGGTGATGCAACGTGCAGTACCGAAAGCCTCTTATGAAGAGCTTGAGAAAACGGCAGATGGCCATGAAATGATTCTTAAATCCTCTAAAATTCCGCTACGTCAAAATTCTGGAGAAGTAATCGGCGTATTGGGGATTTACGAAGATATTACCCAAATAAAGAAATCTGAAGCTGAACAAATCATCAATCGTGAACGCTTAAATTTTGCATTAAAAGGTGCCAACGATGGCTTATGGGATTGGAATCTAGACACTAACGAGGTGTATTATTCCCCTCGTTGGAAGTCAATGCTTGGCTATCGTGATGACGAATTAGGTAACACCCTCGACACATGGTCCTCACTAGTCGACCCTAAAGACAGTGCAGCTACATTAGCGCATGCGCAGTCTTATATCAATGGTGATTGTGCGAGCTTTGAAACAGAGTTTCGCATGAAGCATAAAGATGGACATTGGGTTGATATACTTTCTCGCGCAAAGTTAGCCCTCGATGTAAATGGAGTAGTACTTAAACCACAAAGACTCATTGGCACTCATGTCGATATCAGTCATTTAAAAAGTGTCGAGTCAGAGTTACGGAAAAAAGAGGGCTATCAACGTGCATTGTTAGATAACTTTCCTTTCATGGTCTGGCTTAAAGACCTGGAAAGTCGCTTTTTATCAGTTAATAAAGTACACGCCAATAACTTTGGTGAAAATAACCCTGAGAGCTTGGTTGGCAAGACAGACTTTGACTACTCGCCAATAGAGATTGCTGAAAACTATCGTAAGGATGACTTATCCGTTTTGCAGACAAGGCAACCAAAATCCGTTGAAGAAACTTATGTTGATACTAAAGGTAATCAACACTGGATTGAAACTTTTAAAGCACCAGTGACTGATCAGGATGGTAACTTATTAGGAACTGTTGGCTTCGCACGGGATATTTCAGACCGAAAGAAAATTGAAACCGAGCTTCAAATTGCCGCAACTGCTTTCGAATCACAAGAAGGCATGATAGTGACGGATGCTTACTCTAATATATTAAAAATTAATCATTCTTTCACTAGAATTACAGGCTTTACGGCAGACGAAGCTGTCGGTAAAAAAATGAAATTGTTAAAATCTGGCGTACACGATGCAGCTTTCTATAAAGAAATGTGGGATAGCATCCAAAGCCAAGGCTCTTGGCAAGGCGAAATCTGGAACAAACGTAAATGCGGTGAGATCTATCCAGAGTGGCTGACAATTACTGCAGTGAAAAATAGTGACAATATTGTCACGCATTATGTTGGTACGATGATTGATATTACTGCGAGAAAGTCGATTGAAGAACGAGTCCACCATCTTGCACATTACGACCCGCTCACAGACCTGCCAAATCGGACATTACTGACAGACCGCTTGCATCAGGCATTAGCACAAGTTCGGAGAGAGAAAGCGAAACTGGCGCTCATGTTTTTAGACTTAGATAAGTTCAAACCAGTCAACGACTTACTAGGTCATGACATTGGAGATTTATTACTCCAAGCAGTTGCAGAACGTCTAACTACGCGTATAAAAAGACAAACCGACACTGTTGCCCGTATAGGTGGTGATGAGTTTGTTATTGTACTTTCGCAAATTGAGTCAAACCAAGATGCTGCGATGGTCGCTAACGAAGTGGTGTCTGCTTTGACACAGCCTTTTCTGATTGAGCAACATACGATTCATATTTCTTGTAGCATAGGGATTGGTATATACCCACTACATGGCAGTGATGTAGTCTCACTGATGCGCATTGCAGACCAAGCGATGTATGAAGCTAAACGTGCCGGCAGAGGATGCTTTAGATTTTATACAGAAGAGACCACTAATCAATCATCTCTAGACAGTCCGACGCAATCGCCTTAATTGCATCGGCTACACACATCACAGCAAGCTCTCTTGCATAACTCTTGCGCCATGCAATCGCCACCCTACGCACAGGAACAGGCTCAGAAAATGGGATGACTTTTACTAGTGGGTTTAAATACCGGTCTGTTGCGGCACTACATGGCAACACGGTAATGCCTAAATTTGAAGCTACCATATTGCGAATAGTTTCTAATGAGTTTCCTTGTAACACCTGACCTTTACGAGACAAGTCTGGACAGGCCTGTAACACTTGATGACTATAACAATGCCCGCTATTGAGCAATAGGACATTTTCATCTGCAAGCTCGTCTGCACTTACTGACTTGCGGCTTGCCCATGGGTGGCTCACTGGCACCATCACCAAATATTTTTCATCATATAAAGGTAAGGTATTAATCCCTGGCACATCAAATGGCAGTGCAACCACTGCCGCATCGATTATCCCGTTTTTCAATTGAGCTTCTAATTGAACCGTCAAATTCTCTTCAATATCCAGTGGCATTTCTGGTGCGCTCTGGCGGAGTATTGGAATGATCTCTGGCAGTAAATACGGTCCTACAGAGTAAATCAAGCCTAGTCGGAAAGAGCCACTTAATTGATTATTGCCTTGCTTAGCTAGCTCTCGAATATAGTTAACTTCTTCTATCGCTTTAATTGCCTGCTCGATTATTTTCTCACCGATGGGTGTTGGATTGATATCAGTTCGACTACGCTCAAAAATTTGTACGCCCAAATCCTCTTCTAGCTTTTTAATCGCTAAGCTCAAGGCCGGTTGGCTGACATAGCATTTCTCAGACGCGCGTCTGAAATTACGCTCTTTCGCTACGGCAACAACAAAACGCAGTTCACTTAAAGTCATGATTGATGCTCCACTTATCTACTATTTACCTACCATTGATAAGTTTAGCATATCAATGGTATTTCGATATTCAATTATACAAATCAATATTCACGCTATACACTGCTCTAACTTGCTACACTAAATTGTTTTTCCAATATTCCGAAGTAGCAATCTGAATGGAGACTGAAATGAAAAACTATTTATACGAACTACAGGATATTTTTATTGAGCTATTTGCGCAATATGGATTAAGCCAATAGCAAAAAGCAATCTTACTTAGCACTTACATGCCTAAGTAAGTTGGCCCACTGCCACCCTCTGGCGGTACCCAAACAATATTCTGAGTTGGGTCTTTAATATCGCATGTTTTGCAATGAATGCAGTTTTGAGCATTGATTTGTAAATAGCTCACCTCCTGCTGCCTAATAATCTCATACACACCTGCTGGGCAATAACGCTGCTCAGGTGCATCATAGTTTGCTAAATTAATACTGATAGGTACATTTTTATCTATCAACTTCAAATGACAAGGCTGATTTGCATCATGTGCAATATTGCTTAGGCTGATTGAACTTAAACGATCAAAGCTATAAACACCATCTGGTTTAGGGTAATCGATTGCGGGCATTTCAGATGCAGGTTTTGTGCAGTCGTGGTCTGCCTTTTTATGCACCAAAGTCCATGGCAGACGAATTTTAAAAGCACTCAGCCACATCTCAACACCACCTAACAATGTGCCACCCCAGCTACCAAACATTGATAGAAGCGGTTTCACATTGCGCACAGCGTCTAAATCTTTCCAAACCCATGAGTTTTTTAACGCATTCGGATAATCTAGTAGCACAGGTATTCTCTGCGTGCCTGATTGTATTAATGCGTGAAATACAGCCTCAGCCGCCAACATGCCAGACTTCATCGCGTTATGGCTGCCTTTGATACGTGGCACATTCACCATGCCCGCACTACAACCAATCAATGCACCACCAGGAAACACCAAATCAGGTAAAGACTGTAAGCCTCCTTCACTAATGGCTCTTGCACCATAACTCAAGCGCTTAGCGCCTTTCAGTAAAGATTTAAGCTGTGGATGAGTCTTGAAACGTTGGAACTCATCAAAAGGAGAAAGGTGTGGGTTGGCATAATCTAAATGCACCACAAATCCGATAGAAACCAATTGCTCACCATAATGATAAATAAAAGAGCCACCCCCAGTATCGGCAGTCAATGGCCAGCCAATACTATGTTGCACCAAGCCTATTTGGTGCTGCTCAGCTGGCACTCGCCATATTTCTTTGAAGCCTAAGCCATATTTCTGGGGTGAAGATTGTTTACGCAGACTAAATTTATTTTCCAGCTCGCGCGTTAATGACCCACGCGTACCTTCTGCCACCAATGTATATTGCGCCCTTATTTCAATGCCCTGCGTAAACTGTGCGGCTTCCCCGCCTTGCGCATCACGCCCCATATCACCCGTGATGACACCCACTACTTGTTGATGCTCATCATAAAGCATCTCTTTTGCGGAAAAGCCAGCATAAATCTCAACACCCAATGCTTCTGCCTGCTCACCTAACCAACGGCAAACATCTCCTAGGCTCGCGATATAGTTACCTTGATTATTCATTAAAGGTGGCATCAGCCAATGTGGAATTGACCAAGCTTTAGCTTGCCCTAGAATCAAGAACTCATCTTTAGTCACATGGGTCTTGAGTGGCGCACCTTTATCTCGCCAATCAGGAATAAGCTCATTCAAGGCGATGGGGTCTATTACTGCACCTGACAAAATGTGTGCGCCGACCTCTGCCGCCTTTTCAAGCACACATACGCTGATTTCTTGACCTTGGTCATTAGCAAGTTGTTTAAGTTTAATTGCTGCGGCCAAGCCAGACGGCCCTGCGCCTACAATCAACACATCATAATTCATTACATCACGTTGCACATTTGTCATTTAAAGTGGGTCCTTTAAGGTATTTCTGGCAAATTAACTTGGTCACTGCGCTCGGCGCCAATGACCATTGCTTTACATAAAGCGATAAATTCACGCATTCCCGTTGTTTGATACTTCTGTTTATGCCAAAGAAAATAGAAATACCTTCCTAAGTTCAGGGATGGCGTAGCCAATGGCACTAGGCTACCACGACGAAAGGCATCTTTAAGGGCCAGACGCGATATGCATCCGATGCCAAGTCCAGACTCAACTGCGCGTTTAATCGCCTCGGTATGCTCTAATTCAAGCCTGATATGCAGTTTTGCATGATTGTTCTGAAAAGCGCGATCAAAAGTTGCCCGAGTACCAGAACCTTTTTCTCTTAAAATCCACTGTTCTTGTAAGAGCTGTTCCATAGTAATTTTCTTTACTGCCGCTAATGGATGATGAGGGGAAGCAAACACCACAAGTTCATCTGCCACCCACTGCTGCACCTCTATATCAGGATGATTACAATCTCCCTCAATCAACCCTAAGTCCAGTTCATGATTTGCAATCTGTTGTACCACTGTGCTTGTATTGTGCACTTGTAGTTGAATACTACTTTCAGGATGCTCTTGCAAGAACTTGGCAACAAGTATCGTGGCAAGATAATTGCCAACGGTTAATGTCGCACCAATTTTCATATAACCAAAGCCAGCATGTCCGCGCAAAAGATTTTCTATTTCATTGGCACGGTCTAATAAATCGACAGCTTTTGGCAACAATTGGCGCCCTGTTTCATTAATGCGTAGCGTTTTACCTACACGATCAAAAAGCTGCAGGTCGAATTGCCGCTCAAACTCACTCAACGCAGTGCTGGTTGCTGATTGTGATAACGACAACGCCTCGGCCGCACGCGAAACACTCTCCGTACGACTGATTGCCACAAAAATCTCTAGTTGCCTTAAGGTATATTTCATACATCCTCATATCTATAATAAAGATATATATTATCTTAATAATCCATTTTATATATATTATATGCCGATGTAGAATGCACAGCAATTGCAGAGGAAACTGTCATGAAAATATTGGTCGCAATCAAGCGTGTAGTAGATTACAACATTAAAGTACGCATTAAGCCAGATGGCTCAAATGTAGATATCGATGGCGTCAAAATGAGCATTAATCCATTTGACGAGAACGCCATTGAAGAAGCCGTACGCCTAAAAGAAAAAGGCATTGCTTCAGAAATCGTTGTCGTTTCATTAGGCGGCGCCGCTAATCAGGATGTATTAAGACATGCCTTAGCAATGGGGGCAGACCGCGCCATATTAGTTGAAAGTGACCAAGACCTACAACCATTAGCCGTTGCGAAACTACTTAAATCTCTAGTTGATCGTGAACAACCAGTACTTACCATTCTTGGTAAGCAAGCGATTGATGATGACGCAGGCCAAACAGGGCAAATGCTGGCCGCATTGCTTGACTACCCACAAGCAACCTTTACATCAACAATCAGCATCAACGGCAACGAAGTGGTCGCAATACGTGAAGTAGATGGCGGGACAGAAACCATAGGTTTCAATCTGCCTGCGGTGATTACAGCAGATCTGCGTTTAAACGAACCGCGCTTTGTAAAGCTGCCAAACTTAATGATGGCTAGAAAGAAATCTATTGAAACAATCAATGCTACAGATCTTGGTGTAGATACCAAGCCGCGTCTTCAGTTATTAAAAGTGTCAGAGCCGCCAGCAAGAAAATCAGGCATCAAAGTCGGTAGCGTACAAGAGTTACTTGCTAAGCTGCGTGCTCATGAAGGAATACAACTATGAAAACCCTAATTTTAGCCGAACATAATGGTGAGGCGTTAAATGCTTCAGTTTACCAATCTGTCACCGCTGCCCAGTTTTGGAACGCGCCAGTTGAGATTCTAGTCACTGGCAACAATACCGACAGCATTGCACAACAGGCCGCGTTAATTGCTGGCGTTGCTCGTGTTATCCACGTCAAAGCTGAGTATTTAGCACACCCATTGGCTGAAGATGTTGCCCAGATTATTGCCGACATAGCCAATGAGTATCCCGTCATTCTAGCTGCGCACTCATCATATAGCCGCAATATATTACCGCGAACTGCGGCTTTACTTGATATCGCAATGATTTCTGATGTCCTGGAGATTCAAGCAAACAATACCTACGTGCGTGCCATTTACGCTGGCAATATACACACAACGATACAAAGCACGGACCGCATACAACTGATTACCGTACACAGTAGCAACTATAGTGCGGCAGATATTATTACTAACCATGCAGAAGTCGCCGTATTTCAAGCACCTGCACCACAGCAAAAATCACGTTGGATCTCTGAAACACGCACACTATCAGACCGACCTGCTCTGAGCACAGCAAAAGTAGTCATCTCAGGCGGCCGATCATTGGGCAGTGCAGAAACGTTTGAGCAAGTGCTATCACCACTTGCGGCAAGACTTAACGCGGCACTAGGCGCAACACGTGCAGCAGTCGACGCAGGCTATGCACCTAATGACATTCAAGTCGGTCAAACTGGTGTAACTGTCGCACCTGATTTATATATAGCAGTGGGTGTGTCTGGTGCTACACAGCACACTTATGGCATGAAGGATAGTAAAGTTGTGGTTGCCATCAACCAAGACCCTGATGCGCCTATCTTCCAGATTGCAGACTATGGGCTAGTGGCTGACTTGTTCGAAGCCATTCCCGAGCTAACTGCCGCCATTCAAAAAAATTAAACTAAAGAAAAATCCATCATGAGCAAATATTCTACTGAACGTGTACTAAGTGTCCATCACTGGAACGACAGCCTTTTCAGCTTTAAAACAACGCGTGAAGAAAGCCTGCGTTTTGAAAACGGACAATTTGTCATGATTGGCCTAGAGGTCGATGGTCGCCCACTGACACGCGCCTACAGTATCGCTAGCCCTAACTATGAAGAGCATCTAGAGTTCTTTAGCATTAAAGTCCCGAATGGTCCATTAACATCAAAATTACAACACCTACAAGTGGGCGATGAGATATTAGTCAGCAAAAAACCAACGGGCACTTTAGTGATTCACGATTTAAAGCCAGCAAAGAACCTTTATCTACTTTCAACAGGTACAGGGCTAGCGCCATTCATGAGCTTAATTCAAGACATAGAGGTGTATGACCGTTTTGAAAAAGTAGTATTAATCCACGGTGTTCGTCACGTAAATGAGCTAGCCTATGCTGACTTTATTGAAAAAGAACTACCTAATAATGAGTTCTTTGGTGAGGAAGTGCGTAACAAACTGATTTACTACCCGACGGTGACCAGAGAGCCGTTCCGTAACCAAGGACGATTAACAGACCTCATTAAATCAGGTAAATTATTTGAAGACATTGGCTTGCCACCGCTTGACCCTGCCAATGACAAAGCCATGATTTGCGGTAGCCCACAAATGCTTAAAGACACCGAAGAGCTGCTAGACTCAAGAGGCTTTATCGTTTCGCCGCGCGTAGGCTCACCAGGTGACTATGTAATTGAGCGCGCTTTTGTTGAAAAATAATCTGAACTATCTTCATCGCGTGATTGCTTAATCGCATTAATTCTCAAGCACGTGATTGCATCATATGCTTGAGAAACACCCAAACCGCAGGCAGGCTAGGAATAATAATCAAGGCCAAGGCCACCAGAGAAAAGTTGGCCTTTACCCACGGATGATTACCCACCAAGTACCCGATGCCAGTTAATCCACAGACCCAAATTAAACCACCAATCACGTTATAAAAAGCAAATCTCGGATAGGTCATCTGTGCAACACCCGCCACAAAAGGCGTAAACGTACGAATAAACGGTAAAAACCTCCCCACCACTATCGTAATCGGCCCGTGTTTCTCATAGAACGCATGAGTCTTATTAAAAGCGTCTTTATTAAACCATCGAGAGTTTTCCCACGCAAATACCTGATTACCCGTCCACCTGCCAATTGAATAATTCAAGGCGTCACCTGCAATGGCGGCAATTGATAGCAATGTCATTAAAACAGGCAAGCTCATACCACCAACAGCAGCAATCGCACCCGCCACAAATAATAAAGAATCACCAGGCAAAAAAGGCATGGCCACTAGGCCCGTTTCTATAAAAATAATAAGAAACAACAGCGCGTAAATCCATACACCCCAAGTGGCAGTCACAACAGCCAAATGCTTATCTAAGTGCAAAAATAGATCAATCATGTTTTGTAAATCCATACCTAATTTTTAGCCTTATTTTCTCTAAATATCAGCAAAGTAAAATACCTTACTCAACCCTATAACGCCGCTATCCCGTGCTAATAAAGCAGCGACATATCATCAAAAAACCTTTGAATCAACAACAATAGCTAGTTGAGTAACACAGCATGACATTGAATACACAAAATTAAAGGTGTCTGCATTATAGCGTTCGGATAATAAAAAACCCGCTAAAAGCGGGCTTTTTATTATTTAAAACTAACGACCAATATTACACTTCTAATTGCGGACGACCAGCTTCAGGCCAATCCAAGTGGTAGAACTGACCACGTGGCTGATCTTTACGCTCATAGGTATGTGCGCCGAAGTAGTCACGTTGACCTTGCAACAAGTTTGCAGGTAGGTCTGCACTGCGGTAGCCATCGTAATAAGCCATTGCAGAAGCAAAACCTTGCGCAGGAATACCGTTGGTAACTGCTAAAGCAATCACTTTACGCCAGCCTGCTTGACCTTCGTTCATCGCTTGTGTGAAATATGGATCTAACATCAAGTTTTTCAAACGTGAGTTCAACGCATAAGCATCAGTGATTTTTTGCAAGAAACGTGCACGAATAATACAACCACCGCGCCAGATTTGAGCAATCTCACCGAAGTTCAATTTCCAGTTGTAAGCTACTTGTGCTTTGTCGATCAATTGGAAACCTTGAGCGTATGCACAAATTTTAGAGCAATAAAGAGCATTTTTAATCGCTTCAATAATTGCTTTCTTGTCAGACTCAACTTTAATCACTGGGCCTTTAAGAATTTTGCTCGCTTCAACGCGCTCTTCTTTTAAGCTTGATAATGCACGTGCGTACACTGCAGCTGCAATCGCGTTAGCTGGTGCGCCTAACTCAAGCGCATTCGCTGCTGTCCATTGGCCTGTACCTTTTTGACCAGCAGTGTCCAAGATTTGATCAACCAAGAAACCTTTACCCATTGGGTCTTTTTGTTGCAGAATATCAGCCGTAATTTCAATCAAGAAGCTTGATAATTCGCCTTTATTCCACTCAGCAAATACTTTACCGATTTCATCTGCTTGCATGCCAAGCAGATTTTTCATCAACCAGTAAGCTTCGCAAATCAATTGCATGTCGATGTATTCAATACCGTTGTGCACCATTTTTACGTAGTGACCAGCACCGTCAGGACCGATGTATTCAGCACATGAGAAGCCGCCTTCTACTGGTTTACCAGGTTTGCCGCCTTCTAAAGGCTCGCCTGTGACAGGGTCTACTTTAGCTGCGATATCACGCCAGATTGGCTCTAAACTCGCCCAAGCTTTACGTGTACCTGATGGCATTAATGATGGGCCGAAACGTGCACCTGTCTCACCGCCTGAAACGCCAGAACCGATGAAATCAATACCTTTAGCCGCTAATTCTTTTTCGCGACGGATGGTATCTGTCCACAATGCATTACCACCGTCAATGATGATGTCGCCTTGCTCAAGGAATGGTAATAAAGCGTTGATAGTCACATCAGTTGCGCTACCAGCTTTAACTAGTAAAATAATTTTACGTGGGCGTTTGATACTTAAAACAAATGAAGCTAAATCAGCATGACCAACAACGTTAGCATGTGAAGGTTCATTTTTTTTGCATTCTTCGATGAAATTCACCATTTTTTTTGGGTCACGGTTATAAACCGCAATGGTGTAGCCATGATCGGCAATATTCAGAGCCAAGTTTTGGCCCATAACAGCTAGGCCAACTAGGCCAATATCAGCATTTTTCGTAGTCATTTATCTTCTCTTTTGGAGTTGTTTAATGGAAAGGTTTTTTGGTAGGCAAGATTATAGAACTTTTTCATGAATAAATTGCTGAAAATTGACGTAGATCAGAGAATTATTTTCAATATGTGACAATATCCATAACAAGCGATCCAATCTGCTTTACAGAAAGCAGTCGGCTGAGCTCAGTCCATAGTTAGAACCGATTGAATTTTTAATAAGAAAATAGATGATATTTGCGCTTTATATCACCAAGCGAAATACAAGACCTTAAAGAATATGGTCAGAGAGTACTATGGGAGTAATACTTTGGCGGTAATGATGGTGTATTCTAATAATCACTACTTCTGCCGGTTGAGTAACCAGCAGGCACATCATTTTGCCATGTTCCACAATCAGCACAACAGTGATCATGCATGGTTGGGCTTAACACAAGATGCGTGCTCTTGCAGACTCTGCAATGTGGAGCATCTTCATCAGTGAGCTTGTGATGCAGACGATGATGCTCTGTCGCAACCTTACTACTTCCTAATCCGTATTTATTATCCATGGCTAACTCCACGTTACTTCTGAACTGATTTTTTCAAACAGACTTCAGAACTTGGAATAACCAAGTTACGCCTTTTTTATAAAATCGGCAAGTACTTAATAAATGAGAATGATTAAGTATTAATAAGCTGAAATTTAATGGCAGTGTCCATTTCAACCTCTCAAAATAGACTAACACTTACACAAAACCTTATTAAACTAACCCTTGAGTCCAACTAGGATCTTGCTGGTAAGCCTCTACCCAATTTAACACAGCATCGGCATGCATAGGGCGTGCAATACCGTAACCTTGAACGACAGAGCATCCCATCCGTAATAACCAAACACCCTGCTCAGAAGTCTCAACGCCTTCTGCAACAACTTTACGTTTAAAGTCTCGACTTAAGCTAATGACGCCAGCAACCACAGCCAAATCATCAACGTCTTGTAACATATCACGCACAAATGACTGGTCGATTTTAATGGTCTCTACTGGCAAGCGGCGTAGATAAGTAAGCGATGAATACCCCACACCAAAATCATCGAGGGCAAAGCTTACACCCAGTTGCTTGCAGCTATTAATGGTATTCGCCACCCCTGAAACATCTTCAATCGCAGCAGTTTCTGTAATTTCGAGCTCCAGCTTACGAGGCTCTACCTCAGGAAATTCGGCTAACAATAAGATCAATCGCTCTGTAAAGTTAGATTGCACGATATGTCTTGCTGCAATATTCACACTCACCTGAAAGTCTAGGCCAGCTGCTTGCCAAATCTTAATTTGACCTAAGGCTTCGCGGATTACCCACTCGCCTAATGGAATAGAAAAATCGGTATCTTCAATAATGGGCAAGAAGGTGATAGGGCCACGCAAGCCTAACTCAGGATGTTCCCAGCGAATTAAAGCCTCCATGCCAACCACTTTACCTTGGCGTAAATCTACTTTAGGTTGGTAATGCAAACGGAATTCGTCATTAGGTAGCGCAGCTTCAACACGCTCCCTGTCTTGACGCAAGCCTCTAAACTGACGATCATGATGCGAGTCAAATTGTTGCACGCGACTACCGCCGTTAAGCTTCGCCTGATACATCGCGTGATCTGCGTGCCGGAGTAAAGTGTCTGGCTCACAACCATCATCAGGGAAAATAGTATATCCAATACTGGAAGACACCGTCACGGTCTTGTCACCTAGGCTATATGGCGTTTTAATCACACTCAGTAAACGCTCTAAAGTTTGCGTACACTCATCGACACTTTGCAAGCCGCACAACAGCACCGCAAACTCATCGCCACCCAAGCGCGCAACGGTATCACTATCACGCAAGCAAGCACTCATACGAACTGCCAATTGAACTAGCAGGTAATCTCCAGCTTCATGCCCTAAGGTGTCGTTGACAGGCTTAAATCCATCTAGATCCAGACAGCAAACTGCCAACAACTCGCCTGAACGTTCCGCCCTTGCTAGCGCTTGCTGCAAACGATCAGACAACAAAGCACGATTAGGCAATTGCGTTAGCGGATCATGATAAGCCATCCGCTCTAAGTTTTGCTGCTGCTCTTTGGCTTGGGTAATATCGGAAAATAGGCCAACAAAGTTTTTAATATGATTAGCTTCGTCTCGCACACAGAATATATCTAACCATGCTGCGTAAACATCACCATTCATGCGACGATTCCAAGTCTCACCACGCCATTCGCTGTTACTTTCAGCCTGTAGCCACAGCAGGTCAAGCAGACTGTCATCGTAAGTCACAAACCCCAGCGCTTGAGGCACATGGCCTAACGCCTCTTCTCTTGAATAGCCGGTAATTTGAGTAAATGCGTAATTAACTTCAACGATGTTTGCGTTGGCATCCGTAATAAAAATACCATCATGTGCATGGTCAAATACACTTGCAGATAAGCGCATACGCTCAGCATTTAACTGCAAAGTATCAATCGACTCGCGTAACTTTTGGCGCATCTCCAATACACTCGCCATTAAAGTATCAGGCTTTGCATTCAGCCCATCTTGCGCTAAATCGCCAGCGGCAATGCGCTTTACAACATCAATTGCTAATGCAGGATCGCCCCCTATCGGGTTAAGAATCAATCGTCTTAATTGCCACAGGATAATAAAGATTAACAAAGTACCAAGCAATATGCCGGCGAATACAACAAACCATGCATTAGCCAAACTGACTGCACGCGCCTCACTGATAGGATAAGCAACAACCACCTTAAAGCCCCATGTCGGCACACTTTCTGTGACGAACTCCCAGTTACCTGGCCGAGACTTCAACAGCTTCTCTGCTTTAGCATGGTCTACATGAGATGACAAAAAGCGAACATTATTCGTCTCATCCAGTATCACGGCAAAACCTGTAGTGAGTTGACGCATATTTTCTACAGTGTCACGGAGTATCTTAATGTCTACTTTATAGCCAATATAGTAAGCACCAATCACCTGACCATTTTCATCGAATACTGGGTCATATCTCGTAATATAAGGCTGGCCAAGGATATCAACCACACCATGGTATTCCTTACCAGCTAGCAGTGCGCCGATCACTTTACCTTTGGGGTTAAGTACAGTCCCTACCGCGCGCGCGCCATCATATTGTTTAACATTGGTCGCTATTCGAACAAAACCATCACCAGAACGCACAAACATGGTGGCAGTACCACCAAACAAATCGCTGACCCCATCAACCAAATTGAAATGGCCAGCAACTTCTGTTTCACCCATTTTAAGATTAGGTAAAGTCATGGTCTGGAACTGAACTAAACCGTCTATGTGAACTTTGCCTAGTTCCTGACTACGCTGTTTTAATAAGCGCATGGCAGCGTTTGCCTGCTCACTCACCAGCTCTTCTGTGACATCTAAAAGACGAACTAATGTATGCGCCTGCTCGCTTGCACCGGCATGAATATTATCTAGCTGCTGTGAAGCTTGCTGGCCTGTGAGTACAAAAGGCGCAACCGCCAACAGCACTAGTACGGGCAATAGGAAACGCCAAATTGTGGAAATCTTTTTCTGCATATGGAAACAATAAGGCTAGAGTGAAATTATCCTATCACAATTTAATAAGGGTTTAGACTAGGAGCAGCCTGAATTAACAACAAATTACATTTAACAACCCGTGCAAATATCAAAAACACATCACCTCTACTGGATGATTAAGTACTTTTGAATAGACTATTTCTTCAATTGCGGCTTGCAATTAAGGTAAGCTATTTTTTCGCCGTCATTAAGGGTGGTAGCGTCTCCATTAATCACCAGTGCTATCACGCCACTTGCGTAACGTCGATGATCGTCACTTGATTTTGGTAAGTTAACTTCATGGTCAGGATAAATTAACCAAGCATCATTACCATTGTTCAACATACGCACATGGAAGTGTTTATTGCCGTCACAAATGTATTCTGTCGCATCTTTAGGATACTGCGACATTTCACTGCTATCACCACGAAAGGGATTGGGCAATCCAATAGAGCTGCAGGCTGGAATTACTGCCACTAATAATGAGGCTAAAACAAACTGTTGTAATTTAATCATCATATTTCTAACCTAAATTGTGCGGACAAGTCACTTAAACAAAGTTAAGCAATCAGTAATATACAACAAATCACCGGTATCCCGCGCGACTTAATCTATCCAACACCGCCAGCCATTCAGGTAGCACAGGAGGCAACTCCACCAATAAACGATCCACTTTCATCGCATCTAGGTCATGTAGACTGCTATACAACAGCTCTGCAACCTTATCTGGGGAGTTTGGCAAGTTGATAGTTTGGCAATTTAACTCAACATGATCAGAATCGCCAATCAGCATGATTGCAAAAGATAGCCCCACCGCTTGTAAAGCTTTGCTTTCTTGAATCAATGACAGCCTGTCTTTAAATAACATTAAGGGTGTACGCGGTGAGTAATGCAAAGCATGCTGACCAGGCACTTTAGGTACCACTTGGCTTGCATCTGTACTCTCTGTAAATGGCGCTTGATGATGAGTGGTCGCTACCTTAGCAATCTCTTCTTCACTAATCATACCTGGGCGTAGTAATTGCCATTGTCCATTGGCGGATACGCTGACGATAGTTGACTCTATCCCTACATTACAAGGGCCACCATCTAACACTGGAATTGATTCGCCCAAGCCTGCTTCAACATGTGCTGCGGTTGTAGGACTGAGCTGAGTGAATAAATTAGCAGAAGGTGCAGCCACACTTAAATTACCGTGCTTAAGCAATGCCAAGGCAACAGGATGATTAGGTACTCTGAGCGCGACAGTTGGCTCATCTCCGCGCACGACACGTGACACCTGTGGTTGCGCAGGTAGTACTAATGTCAATGGGCCAGGCCAAAAGGCTTCTGCCAACTTGATGGCAACTTCAGGAAAGCTCGTTGCCCAATCGCTCACTTGATTCACATCACCGATATGCACAATCAAAGGATGGTCTGCTGGACGTTGTTTAATCTCGAATATTTTTCTAAGCGCGCTATCATTGGTGGCATCTGCGGCTAAGCCATAGACTGTTTCGGTAGGAATCGCAACGACACCACCGTTTTTGAGCTCGGCAATTGCCTGTTCTAAACTAACACGCATAATATTTAATGATGACTAAGCAATGACTAAAAGTAATATTTTACTACTTTACGCGCATCAGCACTCAAATTAGAACATTTCAGCTTTATTGCTTCATGGGATAAAATACATTTTTTAAAAGGAATACTCATGACTCAAATCACTGTTGAAAAAAACCCAAGTCAGCAACGTTTAGATGCGCTAAATGTAAGTAAATGGCCAACATGGGAGAAAGAAGTTTCTGTTTTTCCATGGACATTTCCTGAGCAAGAAATTGCCTACATTTTAGAGGGTGAATGTGTGATTACGCCAACTGGCGGCACACCAGTGACTTTTGGCAAGGGTGATTTAGTGACTTTTCCAGCAGGCATGACCGCAAGCTGGGAAGTAAAAAAACCACTACATAAACATTACCAGTTAGATGGCTCTAAGCTTTGCCAGATCTACCGTCGTATTAAGCTTGCGTTAAAACTGTAAGGTTTTTCGTTACCCAGCTTTACGAAAAGTAAGATTGATTCGAACTGCGCCTAAAGCTGGGTGCATATTTGCCTTCAGTGGCAGTACGCCGTGATAGCGCAAACGCGCCTCCCCGCCCCACACCACCACATCTCCATGATAAAGCGGAACATTCAAGGCTTTATCAGTACGCTTTAAACCACCAAACTGAAATGTTGCAGGCACACCTAAAGAGACCGAAACAATAGGTTGCGTGAAATCACGTTCGTTTTTGTCTTGATGCAACCCCATACGCGCACCACTTTGATAACGATTAATTAAACAAGCGTCTGGCTTAAAGTCAGCGTATCCCGCCGCTAAAGCAGCCGCACGTGACAATACTAAAAAACTATCTGGGATTGGCGGCCAAGGCATATCTGTAAGCGGGTCTAAATTGGCATAGCGATAGCCTTGGCGATCCGTCACCCAACCTAATTCACCACAATTAGTCATGGCGACAGACATCGTAAAGCCACTAGGGACGACCATATGACGAAACGGCGCCTGTGTGATAATACTTTCTAAATCTGCGAGTAGCGTTGCTTCATCTTTAAGCGCAAATCCCTTAAGTAAATTCACTCCGGCCAGTGCGGTTTCGATAGGTGTTATGTTGCTAAATAAATCCAAGCTAAATCACTCCATCCATATGTGACAGGTTTGTTTAATCAGAATACTGGCAATATTGAACAATATTAAATTCATATGCTTATAATCACTGCATGAACGCTCCTTACCAGCAGGCTGAAGACTTTTTACGCGCGATAGACGATGACTGGTCACAATTGATTGACCACATTGGTGAATGCAAGTTTACAACAAAAAGTGAACGTGACCCTTACGAGGCATTAGTCCGCGCAGTGGCATATCAACAGCTAAGCACTAAGGCTGGTGACGCTATTCTAAAAAAGCTGATTAATCATTATGGGCAGTTTCCGGCGCCTCCACAGTTGCTAGCCTCAACATTTGAAGAACTACGTGCTGTGGGATTTTCTGGTAGAAAGGTAGAAACACTCCAAGGTATCGCCAATGCCGCGGTATCAGGATTAGTACCGCCTCAAGCAGTTGCTGACAGCATGAGCAATGAAACGTTAATTCAACAAATCACGACCATTAAAGGTATTGGTCAATGGACGGTAGAAATGATGCTGATGTTTACGCTAGCGCGCATGGATGTTCTGCCTGCCGATGATTTTGGTATTGTAGAGGGTTACAAAAGGCTTAAAAAGCTTGAGATTGCGCCTAAACGCAAACAAATGGCAGAAATTGGCTTAGCTTGGAGCCCTTACCGAACAGTCGCCAGCTGGTATTTGTGGCGTGTACCTAAATAAGCAGCACTAATGACTTACCCAGTCGATAGTGATGCCCTGCTCCCTTGCGATTTCTTCATACAAAGGTATCGCATCTTGCAAATGTTTTAAATAAGAGAAGGCCGTTTCTTGGTGAAAACCCAACACTAGCACCCGCTTGTTATGTGAAATGAGTGTTTTAAATATCGTTAATAATTGTTGCGTATCAGTGTAATCAGCCAAGCTTCCATTATTGGGATACTCCATCACAGAGGCTGTTAACTGATACGGCTCATCCAACACCGAGGCCTCTGGGTGCAAGGCTTTCACCATCTGCACCAAACCGCTATTCTCCGCCCACTTAGTCGTCAGCAAGTTGGCATCAGTGCGTGAGCTATCGAACACAAATTGATTCGCTTCCAGCGCACTCGCTAACTTGGGCCCTAATTGCCAACCACCAGCCCGAAAATATCGCGGGCGAGCAAAACCCTGCGCTACTAACAAATTGGAGCTACAGGCAATTAGTTTGGTTAAATCCTGTGCTGAGTACGCATATTCTAAGCTTACTGCGTATCCACAATCACCTGCCTCACACACATCAATTTGTGCTGTAAATGATGGAGCATTTTGAAAGGGTACCTCACATGCATTGAGCAGAGACTTCCAACCGTGAACATGTAGCCCCATGCTATCTGAGGGTAAAAAAGTGGAACGTATCTTTTCAGCCTCCACTTTCGCATCAGTGCTAGGCCGTAACAGATAAACTGGATTTAATAACTGCATCATCGGGATGTGTGGATATTGCTTGCGAAAAGCCTGCATCACTTCGATGTTTTCCTCATCGAGTGACCATCCTTCCCAATCTACAGTGACGAATATTTTAATCGTAGGCTTGGCATTGGTTTCAGCATAGCTATTTAAATTAGCGAAGAAGCATACAGAGGCCATTAAGCAAAGACTCAGCAGTTTGAAGTAAGGATAAAAATGAATCATTAAACGCATCAATGGTTATCACTCTTTGCTGAAAAATGCGAAGTTGAATAGTTAGTTATTGACTGACAACCTCAAAAAGCATTGGCATGTGGTCGCTATGGTCTAACCAAGAGTCAGCCTCTCCGACTTGCACCAAGTTGAGTTTCCAATGCTTTCCAAAAAATCCGTAATCAATATGGTAGTTTTTATTTAAGTTACGCTGAAGGTAAAGTGTGGACTTTGTCTCTTCTCCCTGAGCTTCATTAAAAAACTCATGATAGCCACTATTCAAACCCAGTTCACTTAGCTCTCTGACTACATCAGAATGGTTCCACCATCTATCCCATTCATCCCATTGCTTATTACTGTTCAAGTCGCCTATTAGCATTGCTTGGGGATTATCAAGGAACGACTTACGAATCTGCAACAACTTCCAGAGTTGACCAATGTATCTGAAGTTTGGAGAGTTAGCTTGCTTTGTCCAAGTCGCTAGCAATGGGATTTCATTATTAATTTGGCATGGTAAAAAAAGTTCTAAAGGTTCCAGATTGAGCTCAACCTTATTGAGTAAGATATTATCTTTGGCGAACACCCCAATGCCTTTGCTTTTGTTAAGTCCTTCCCACAGGTGATTACTTGCATAGTTTTGGTAATGATGCTCACTTGAACGCTGAGGATCTTCACATTCCTGTATTACTAAAATATCAGCCTCAAACGAATCAAGAAGGTGATACTTCTTACGGAAAGCTCCATTGCAATTCCAAGTTAAGACTCTCAACCGTACCACCCTCTATATCCCTAATGATTACCAGTTTCAGGTCAACGCTAATTATTTTTGCTTATCACACCACAATTTGAATGAATATATTTAGTGGGTGGTTAGTGCGCCTAATCTATATCGGCAGAGTCACACTAGGTCAATGACGACTCATCGGCAAGTTCAGATAATCTCAGTTCAGATAAATCTTCAGCTTGCTTACTACCTTATTCACTGCACTAACTCGTGCATTCTATCCGTTTACATTCAAGTATTAAATGTTTTTATACGCGTGTAAGTACCAATTCTAAACCACAAGCGTTAAAGCAATATGACGTTTGCACTTATAATGGGAGTCTATGGAATTATTTAAATATCATCAATTTGCATTCGCTAAACTTCTCGCATTCCGCATTCAGATCGTACTAGCTTACCAAATAATAGCAGTGGTCGTCGGCTGGCATATTTATCAGATAACCCACAACCCATTGTCTTTAGGGTTAATTGGTTTAGCCGAAGTGATTCCTTACTTCGCTTCTGCATTATTTGCTGGCCATGCGGTGGATCATTATTATTCACGCCGCATCTTTGCTGGTTTAGCCGCAGTGTTACTCACCATTAATGCAATCACGCTCACGGTAGTAGCGCTAGGTTGGCTAGATGGGAATATCACTTTCTGGATTTACGGCTCCATTGCATTTACTGGGGTGGCACGCGCCTTTATTGCACCTAGCTACAATACTTTATTTGCTATTATCTTGCCGCGTGAACAATATGCACGTGCTGCGGGCATCGGCACCTCTACATTTCAGGTAGGGTTAGTATTAGGCCCAGCGATTGGCGGACTATTAGTAGGATTTGGCAGTAAGTCTCTAGCTTATAGTGTTGCGACAGTATTATGTTTAGGTGCTGCCATTTCGATTGCTCTACTTAAACTAAAAGAACCAGATAAAGCGGAAAGCATCCCTGTATTTACCAGCATTGCACAAGGCTTGCGCTTTGTATTTAGCAACCAAATTGTACTTGGTGCATTATCACTAGACATGTTTGCCGTCTTATTTGGTGGTGCAGTTGCCATGCTTCCAGCATTTATTCATGACGTTTATCACATGGGTCCTGAGAGCTTAGGTATTCTACGTGCAGCGCCTGCACTAGGTGCCATCGTCACTGGGATTTGGCTCACCAAACACCCCATTCACCTTAATACTGGGCGCTGGTTGTTAGGCACTGTAGCTGGCTTTGGGTTCTGCATCATCGGGTTTGGACTTAGCACTAGCTTTTGGATGGCAGCCATTATGTTGTTACTTTCTGGTGTGTTTGATGGTGTTTCTGTCATTACGCGACAAACTATTATGCAGCTTGCCACACCAGATGCCATGCGCGGACGCGTTTCAGCCATCAATGGCATTTTCATCGGCTCATCCAATGAACTAGGTGCATTTGAATCAGGCGTAACCGCACGCTTAATGGGCTTAGTACCGTCCGTTATTTTTGGCGGCTTCATGACGTTAAGTGTTGTAGGTATCACAGCCAAACTGGCACCCAAACTACGCACACTGCATTTGCACCAATTACACTGAGTTAAATAAAGCAACCATGAAAGATCTAGATAAGCTATTTGCAGCACTGGCTCAATCTACTTTCAGAAACAGCTTTCAATTACGTGATAAGGATTTAGCCTATTTGCAGCAGAAAGGCTTATCCACCGTACTGGATCATGCTGAAGATTTTATTGGCAAACGCTTAGCGCCCGCCATCATTAATAATGATGGCAAACAAACACCGATGCGTGGTCATCCAGTGTTTGTTGCGCAACACGCCACTGCTTGCTGTTGCCGTGGCTGTTTAGCCCAATGGCACCAAATACCGCAAGGGCGTGAGCTAACGTTGGCAGAGCAAGCTTATATTGTAGTGGTGCTAGAAAAGTGGCTACGCATCAGACTTGAAAGTAATTAAGGCTTATGATGCTTGAATACATAAAACAGATTCGGCTCACTCATAATGTAGATACTGCCATCAGGGCCGATGGCAATCCCCTCGGCTTGCGGCACATGACGACTTAAACCATGAAACCCTTTCCACAAAGCAAGCGCCCCTACCGCATGACCATGCTCATCATATTCTTTAATCAAGCGTGACTCGTCACTTAAGAGCACTAAACTGCCTGTTTCGTCGTGATAGGTGACTGAAGATAAGTCTCTTAATGACCATTTAATGGCGGCATCGTATTTGTCTAATCGCTTAATTTCTAAGGGTTCACCCACTTTTGCTTCAAAAAAACCTTGTACCGACAATATATATTTAGGATCACGCTCTTTCACGACCAATAGCCGATTATTTTTACCGTCCCAAGACACGCCTTCGAAATTCTTATTGCTTGTAAAATTAAGTCCTAGTTTAAGCTTGGGTGCGTTGGTGACATCAATACTTGTCGCATCATCATCCATTGTCACCAACACCAACCGATTGTCACTTTCATCGGCAATCACATAACGATTCTCTGTAACATGGGTAATGCCTTCCATATCTGAAACACCTGTGACATCTACCCTACGAATCACTTTGCCGGTTAAGCTCAACTCAATAATCTGCGCTTCTTTATTTAATACAGTAAAAAGCGTATTGCTTCGGGTGTTATATGTAAATCCTGATGCATTAGCTAAATCTGGAATTGACAATCCGTCGATTTCTACACGATAGTTTTTTAAGTCTAGCGTTTTGGCAGGAAGTGTAGAAGCTGACTGGTTGTTATGCCAAACATACCAACCTAGGGCCTCTAGCCTAAAGTAGTAAATGTTAGCGAATATCAGAATAAGTAGTGCGAATAGCCAACGACGTTTGTTTTTCTGAGACATGTGTAGATAATGATTAATCGGCATTGCGCCAACTTATCACATATAAATTTAAGAAGAACTAAACAGACTAAAGCTTAGAATAATAGTTCAGCAATGAATTCGACATTAAGTGCTCTGTTCTTTTAATATCAGCACTTTATCAACTCGTTCAGACAATGCAATTCATTCAATGAAGGTTAGCCAGGCGTACCATCGACCCTAGGCATCCATAATATGGGCGTATAAATCCACACAAAAACTGCAAACCCAACTATCCAGCATACAGCAGAAACAAATATCCAGCTGGTATAAAGTTGCATGCTAAACATCGGTGCAAATACCCGAAACAACACACTCAGCGTCATTGCAATAAACAGCAACACCAGCCAGCTAGATGATTTTCTGATATCCCGGCCAGTGTGCCCTAATGCCACGCGGGCCATCATCGCCACGCTCATTAAGCCAATCCCACCTATTGTAAAGAGGTGTAGCACCAATACTAACGGGATAGAAAACAACGCTTGCAAACCATACACCAAAAAACCCACATTAATCATCCATGCAGACAGATATAAGCTCCACAATAATGGTACACGCCATAGGCCACTGGTATGCCAGTGATACAAACGATAACCATTCATTAGAAACAAGCCACAAGCCAAATAAGGCGTTAGCTGATGGTTTCTATAAAAAATCTCATTTACAAACAAAGCGAGAAATGTCACTAAGATACTGATATCCACCCATTGATGATGGGTGATTTTAATTTTGTCTTGCACGCCGCGCTCAATAAAGAACGGAATCACGCGACGGCCTATCATTAAAATCAAACTAATCAGTAATAAAACAGCGCCGTTGATGGCGTACAGCATGCCATCTTGCAATATCCCGTAATAACCCAAGTAAAACACCGCATTACCTGTCCAAAGCAACGCTACTTTAACAATCACCGCAAGCTGCGGCCATTGTCTTGCACGGATAATCGGGTAACCAATAGACAGAATCAACACTAGACCAAATAGTAAATCTAAGATTGCAGCCCACAGCATCAAACTTGTACCAAACAAAAACAACACACGCGCCCCAACCCACAATGCAAACAATCCCATTAAGGGCTTGCCATGCAACGTTTGTATGCCAGTCCAATTTCTTACCGCCGTCAGCAAAAAACCTGCAACCACAGCCAAACTGTAACCATATAACATCTCATGCGCATGCCATTGAGCACTAGTAATCGATTGAATTTTCACAACACTATGCGCGCTATAAATCAGCATCCACCAAACAATAGATACGATCGCAAAAATACCTGCGCCTAAGAAGAAGGGGCGAAAACCAAGATTGAATAACGCGCAACCCTTTGCTGGGCTGGACTGACGCATCTGAATTTGCACAACGGCCATCGTGATATGCCTATAATGAAGAAGTAAAGTCTATCCTAGCCTAACTTCAATATTATTAAATTGATTTAGGGCATTTTTTAAATTAAAAACTCAAATTAATTTAATGACTGTTTACTCCGCATTTCAAATAAAAACTGCATAAAATCGTTAAAAGACTTTGGTCTAGATATCAAATATCCCTGACCATAATCACACGCAAAACTATTTAATAAATTTTGCTGTGCTTCTGTCTCAATCCCTTCAGCAATCACTTTCATACCAAGCTTGTGTGCCATGCTGATGATGGCTTCACAAAGAATGGCATCATAATTATTGGGCTTAAGATTTTGAGTAAACGACTGATCTATTTTTACATACTCAATATCAAATTTATTTAAGTACGCAAGCGCAGAGTAACCGGTACCGAAATCATCAATAGAGAATTGAACACCAGCCTCCCGTAAATCAGAGATTGTATTGACCACATTAACACTCGGTTGCAGCAACAAACCCTCTGTGATTTCAATACAAATAGCACGGCCAGCGACTCCTTGCTTGGCTAACAACGCTTTCCATGCCAGTAAACGTTCAGATTTAAGAAATTGATTAGGTGAAACATTCACGCTAATTTGAAACTCTGTCGAATACTGTGTGTGAATATGTTTGATATCACGAAGCGTTTGATTAAACACCCACGCGCCAATTTCATCGATCAACCCAATTTCTTCAGCTAGAGAAATAAACTCTATGGGGCTAATCAACCCTTTCACCGGATGGTTCCACCTGATTAACGCTTCAGCTTTTAATATTTCTTGCGTGCTTAAACTGATAATTGGCTGATAATAAAGCTCAAACTGTTGATGCGCGATAGCATTTCTTAAGTCATTTGTCAGTTCCAGTCTTTTAGTAGAGTCAGACTGCATAGATGCTTTGAAAAACTGAAACCTGTTTCGACCTAATTTTTTAGCCTCAAACATGGCCTGATCAGCATAGCTAATTAACGCCTCAGGATTAGATGTGTCATTTGGATAGATTGTTAGCCCAATACTTGCAGAAATATAAAAAAGCTCACCACCAATTTGAAACGGTTTTTTAATTTCTGCCAAAATTTTCTGCGATGTTTTTTCCAGCGCCTGTTCGTTATCAAAATCAGACATGATGACCATAAACTCATCGCCACCGAATCTGGCTATCGTGTCATGAGATCTAACGCATCGGCTGATTCTACCAGCGGCCTCTTTAATTAACTTATCGCCAATCGAATGACCTGCAGCATCGTTCACTTGTTTAAAATTATCCAAATCAATAAATAAAATACCTAAAGGTGACAATGAGTTATCTGCCTCTTCCATCGCCGTTTTTAATCGGCTATCAAGCAAGTGACGATTAGGTAAGTTGGTTAGGTAGTCATAATTAGCTTGGTGCCATATCTTTTTCTGCGATTCGATATCTTGAGACTTAATTGCCTGCTTTAATTTAAATATTCGAAGAAGCACAAAAATTAGTGCAACACTAATAAAAAATATGACTGGCATTACCCAACGATCATATTTACGATCTGAAATTTGCCATTTATCTAGGATCTCTGGGTTATTAGTACCAATCGCTTGCAAACCTTTACTGACTATCGATGATAACTCCGGAAGATCGCCTCGAACTGCCATTGATACGGTTGAGTTAAAAGGAGTAATGCCAACTTTCTCCACAAAACTAAATCGATGTACTACGATGTGATAATCAATGACGATTTGGTTACCAATATAAGCATCAACATGGCCCTGCCTTAGCTCTTCAAACGCTTCATCGGCAATATCCACATGCACTAGTTTGATTTGCGGGTAATTTTCCGCAATTTCTTTTGCAATTGGTCCATTTTTAAATATGGCCACTCGCTTGTAATTAAGATCCTCCATCATACTAATTTGCTTAGTAAGATTAAGACCCTTATTTACATAGATTGCAAACGGGAAATCAAGAAATGGTTGAGGCTGTTTTATAAATTGAGCGTTTTTAGAAATTGCGGCACTAACCCCAGAAATCATTTCAGCCGAAGCTGGGCTCATATTTTCTGAGTAATCTAGGGGGATAAAATTAACGTTAAATATCTTACTCAACTCTTTAAGATAATCTACGCTAATACCTCGATGTTGATTACTTTCTAATTTAAACTCAATTGGCATCCACCCATGCTTTACGGCAACACGAATTTCTGGATTATTTTTTAGCCAAGCGACCTCGTTGGGTGTAAGCCGAATTTCACCATACTGACTGGTGACTTTAAGCGTATCTTCACTGCTGGCTGTGAATGGAAGCAATAAAAAACAAACCAACATAAATGGCAACACTACATAAAGTTGCCTATTGAGCCAGCGATAATTCTTAAATATAGATTTAACGCTATGAATTTTGTTCATGATCTCTGCAGTGTTCACGCGATTGATTTTATCGCACTATGCCTTCCTTAATGGCTCAAGCAATTGCGATAATCCATTATGATCTATTTCCTGCATTAATTGTAATAAACGACCCAAGTCACCAGCAGGAAAACCTTCGCGCGCAAACCAATTTAAGTAGTTACCTGGTAAGTCAGCAATTACCCTCCCTTTGTATTTTCCATAAGGCATGACTAATGTAACTAGTCGTTGTAAGTCATCCGGATTCATATTGATAGCGATTTTATTGCAAAATAATGGGCAGTTAACTGTCTTGCAGTTTGCCTCCGCTTAAGAGCAGATCTAACTCTTCTACCGGCAAAGGTTTACTGAAGAGATACCCCTGGAAGTAATCACAACGTCGCTCACGCAAGAAGTCAGCCTGTTGTGCGTTCTCAACACCTTCCGCGATACTGGTAAAGTTCATTGCCTGCGCTAAACCAAGTACCGCACTTGCAATCGCATTATCATCATTGTTATGCGGTAGGTTAAGCACGAAAGATTGGCATATTTTAAGTGTATCTACAGGAAAGTCTTTAAGATAAGCCAGCGATGATGCTCCAGTACCAAAGTCATCAATGGCAAGAGATACGCCCAAAGCTTTAAGCTGCGTGAGTTTATTTACGTCACTGGTCGCGCTGTCCATGAACATACTTTCGGTGAGTTCCAACTCCAACAGCGCTGGTGGCAGGCCACTTTCTGCCAAAATCTGTGCAACATCATCAACAAGACCCGGGTGTTTAAACTGTCGCACAGAAAGATTCACTGCTACACGGACTGGTGTGCCTGCGTCATACCAAACACGTCCTTGCTGACATGCTGTCTTTAATACCCACTTACCTACCGGAACAATTAAACCACTTTCTTCAAGTAGCGAAATAAACTCCCCTGGTGCCACTAATCCGCGTTCTGGGTGCTGCCAGCGTAACAAGGTTTCAACGGCAGTGACACTGCCTCCTTCAACTGCAATTTGTGGCTGATAATATAAGATGAATTCGTTTCTATCTAGGGCATGCCGCAAATGATTTTCCATCACCAGCCGCTCATAAGCGACGGCATCCATCTCCGAAGAATAAAACTGGTAGTTATTACGACCACGTTCTTTTGCGTGGTACATCGCTACATCGGCTTTTTCCAACAAAACATCTCGATCACCATGGCCCGGGCGATAAAGTGTAATGCCGATACTAGCGCCAACAAACACCTCATGATCACCCACTACAAACGGTAAGCGCAAGGCATCGATAATCTTTTCTGCCACTATCGCGGCATCACTTTCTTCTCTCACATCCACCAAAACGACGGCAAACTCATCACCACCCATTCTTGCTACGGTATCTGACTCTCGAATACAAAGTGCGATACGATTGCCGACCTGCTGCAATAATTTATCACCGATCCCATGCCCTAAAGTGTCATTGATATTTTTAAAGCGGTCGAGATCGATAAACATCACCGCAATCGTGTCACTGGTTCGATTAGCGTGCGTCTGTGCTTGGTGCAAGCTTTCATTAAACAATAGTCGGTTTGGTAGCCCTGTCAGCGTGTCATAGTGCGCAAGAAAATGTAGCTGCTGTTGTGTACGCTTGCTCTCACTGATATCACGGACAATGCACAGCACTTGCTCTTCACTAGCACGAATAAAACGGGATTCGTAGTTAGAAATACCCTGAGGTAAGGTCATCTGGTATTCAAAAGAGGCAATGCCTTTACCTACAACGGCTTTTTCCAAACAGAGCATGGCCTGATCGGCTACCCCCTTTGGCAAAGCTTCATGTATCGTTTTACCCAGAAAGTGCTCAGGCTCTATATGCGTTTGAAAGTCTTTAGCAGGCTTACACTCTAAAAAACGGCCTTCTAAATCAAGAAATAAAAGTAGATCGGGGACGGCTTCATATAGGGCACGGACTTTGGCTTCACTCTGACGTAATTGCAGCTCTGCGCGCTTACGTTCAATCGCATAGCGCATCACGCGTAACAACCAGCGCCCATCTACACTACCTTTTACCAAGTAGTCTTGTGCACCCGCTTGTGCTAACTCATTCGCCAGCACCTCATCATCATGGCCGGTCATCACCACAATAGGCACATCCGAGACAACCTCATGCAAGCGCCAGAAAGTACCACTGCCTTGCGAATCTGGTAGTGACAGGTCAAGCAAAATGATGTCAAACTGCACTAAGCAGGCATGCGAAATGGCTTTCCCGAGCGTATCAGCGTGCGTAAGCGTGCATGCTGTCAGCACCTCGCGTAGCATGATATCTAATAAACGCGCATCACCTTGATTATCTTCTACCAGTAAGATTTTCATACAGAAGCTACCGCGACCGGGCCAAGATGCTGCCCGCGTTCGAGTAATGCTGTGGCTGCATCAGAAGGTAACGGATGGCAATAGAGATACCCTTGAGCGTCATCATAAGCAAGATTACGCAAAGTATTCAGTTGTGCTGCCGTTTCTACGCCACCCGCTAAGCCTTTCATGCGGAATACATGCGCCACCTGAATCACCGCACGCGCCATATCGGCGCCGTCAGTTGATGATGAAGCCGCCTGTGTGAGTCTGCGATCAAGCTTAATGGCGTGAAAAGGAAACTTGCGTAGGTAGTAGAATGAAGCGCGACCATTACCAAAGTTATCAAGGGCTAATCTAACGCCTAATTGATTAAGCTTAGTCACTTGTTTAAAAGCACATGCTTCGTCTTCCCATAAGGCATGTTCAGAAATATCAAGCTCCAAACAATGAGGTGGCAATCCTGTTTCAGCTAACACTGCAGCAACCTGCTCAGCAAAATCGTCCTGCAACAACTGACGTGGAGATAAGTTAACTGACAGCACTAAAGGCGTGTCAGAAGACGCTAGCCACGCTTGGCCTTGCATGCAAACACTACGTAATACCCACAATCCGACTTCAAGAATGAGCGGGGAGCTTTCCAACACATTCATAAACGCACCGGGCAACAGTAAACCACGTGTCGGATGCTGCCAACGCAACAATGATTCCATGCCATTAATTTGGCTGGTCTTCACATCTACTTGAGGTTGGTAGTTAATGACAAACTCGCCCTGTGTAACAGCTGTTGCTAACTCCCCTAGCAATACTCGATCTTCAGTAGCCCTGTCATTCATATTCGCCGAGAAAAAACGGTAATTACTTTGCAAGCCGGTTTCTGCCTTGGCCTGATACATGGCAACATCTGCATTCCGTACTAAAGACTCTATGTGATCTGTATCAGTAGGATAAATGCTTATTCCGACACTCACGCCAATATCCAATGAACGCCCATCAATCAGGAAAGGTGGTCTCACGGCATCTATAATTTTACTGGCCGCCCTTGCTGCATCTTCTTCATCATAGATATCAGTTAATATCAGGGTAAATTCATCTCCCCCAATTCTGGCGACACAATCCGTTTCACGCATACATTCACGCAAGCGCAGAGCGACGCCCTGTAGTAGCAAATCACCCACATAATGACCTAATGTGTCATTAATGGACTTAAACCCATTCAAATCTAATAACAATAAGGCTAGCTTGGTTTCGTGCCTGCGTGCTAAGGCAATTGAATTTTTAAGCGTATCGTAAAAATGCTTGCGATTGGATAAGCCAGTCAGACTGTCATAATGAGCAAGGTGATTTAACCGTTCTTCAGTGCGCTTGCGCTCAATTGCATAGCGTAAAGAGCGAGTTAGTTGGTGTGCGTCAACATGACCTTTGACCAGAAAATCTTGAGCACCCTGCTGTACGGATCTGACTGCCAACCCCTCATCAGCAATGCTACTGAGTACAACAATCGGTATGCCTGGCGCATTTGCATGTATTTTAAGTAGCGTATTAAGGCCACTGCTATCTGGTAGCTCTATATCGAGCAAAATGGCCGTAATGTCGTGGCTATCTAAGATGGCCAGTGCTGTTTCTTGGCGATCCGCCGTGACTAAAGTAAAACTTTCACTTTGGTCAGCAGCCAATAGCTCTCGTACCAAGCGGATATCACCTGGATTGTCTTCAACCAGTAAAATGGTCAGTGAAGTGCCACTCATACAGCCCCCATAACGCAGTTAATCTTTGACGTCTGATGGTAATTTAACGATGGTCAGCCAGAAGCTCTCTATCGCTTGAATTACTTTGATAAACTGGTCTAAATCTACAGGTTTGCTTACGTAGCAATTGGCATGTAAATCGTAAGTGCGCAGGATATCTTTTTCTGCTTCGGAAGAAGTGACGATCACCACCGGAATGCGCTTAAGTTGAGGGTCTGATTTAATTTCAGCCAGCACTTCACGCCCATCTTTTTTAGGTAAATTAAGGTCTAATAACACCACATCAGGAGTAGGCGCATTCGCGTACTGCCCTTCTTTACGTAAGAATGCTAATGCCTCCACACCGTCTTTAACCACATTCAGGTTATTGCTTATCTTACTTTCGCGCAATGCTTCCTGCGTTAATCTAACGTCGCCAGGGTTATCCTCAGCCAATAAAAACTCAACCTGCCTGCTCACTTCACTCTCCATGATGTTTCCTTTCCCCATGATGTATAGGTAAAGTAAAATAAAAAACTGCTCCCTTGCCGACTTCTGATTCTATCCAAATCTTTCCGCCATGTCGCTCAACGATTTTCTTGCATACAGAGAGGCCAATACCCGTTCCCGGATATTCATGCTTGCCATGCAAGCGTTGAAAAATAATGAAAATACGCTCAAAGAAATCTGGCGCGATACCGATGCCGTTATCACGTACTGAGAATAACCATTCACCCTCTTTTTTCTGTGCGCCTACATGGATGATTGGTGAGCTGTCTCCACGGAACTTGATACCGTTGCCGATTAAATTCTGAAACAACTGAGTCAGCTGCGAAACATCAGCCTCCAGTCTAGGCATCGGATCACGAGTCACGACTGCGCCTGACTCCTCTATTGCTAGACGTAGATTAGACTCAGCCCGCTCTAATGCAACGGAAGTCTCGCACATCTCCATCCGCTTACCATGCGTACCAATACGCGACATGGTCAATAGATCAATAATCAGTGCCTGCATCCGCGTTGCGCCATCTACCGCATAGCCAATAAACTCATTCGCATCCTGATCCAGCTTATCTTTATAGCGCCTTGCCAACAATTGTGTATAGCTAGCCACCATGCGTAGCGGCTCTTGCAAATCATGTGATGCCACATAAGCAAACTGCTCTAATTCACGATTAGAATTAGCAAGCTCTTCCGTACGCTCTGCCAACGCCTCTTGTGTCTGCTTAAAGGCTGTAATATCTGAAAACTCGGCAATCACTTGTGTTACTTTTCCGGCAGAGTCTTTAACGGCATTCATATTCATCCATGCCAGATAATCATCACCTTGCTGGTTCTTTAGCCAGATTTCCCCTTGCCACTGGCCACCAGCAGTCACCGTGGTCCAAAGGTCTTGATATAGGGTTGGCTCCAATTCTGCAAGTAAACCTTGCATCGGTTTGCCAATTAAAGCGTCTGAAGCATACCCCGTAATCTTAGCCACCGATTTATTCACGTGAAGCATATGGCCTTTCACGTCAGCAATAATCACCGCCTCTAAATTACTCTCAAACACCTGTGCCAATAAGCGCAACATTTCATGGTCGGCATGGAAATATGCAGAGAGTGAAAGCTCAGAGTCAAACATAGCGATTTTATTAATCGCTTTTGAATAGGCGAGAAAACGTTCAGCATCGTTATCCACCAAACGCATCACTTCTGGAAGCACCCAAGATAAATATTTGTTATACGCACCTAGATACCAGCGTGGCTCTAACCCGATTTGCTGATAGATGACACCCACGCGGAGACGGCTCTTGATGTAGTCAGGGCCGTAATCACCCGCAAATACTTGTTTAAAATACTCCCGCTGTTTTTGTTTAAGCTGTGATAATTGCTCAGGATTACTGAGGCTAGCAACGATTTGCGGATAGGAGTCTAAGTGCTGATATAGCAGATCGGCAAAAGTATCTTCAAGTGGCGCAAGTAAAGGCCCCAACTCTTTGAGCAGTCTGGAATCCTGCTCGCTGAACTCAAGAAAATCCTTACGCGACTGAACCTCATCGGCGCTCGGGGTCATGCTGTCGATCAAAGCATCAACGGTAGGCTGGTGCAATAACATGTTATCTCCCACAAAAGTACTAATCTCGCTCCTAAATCACTAAGGGAAACTGGCGATAGAATGGGAGTTACTGAAAGAAATACGGGGGATCCGCACATCTGGCACTCCCGCTATCCTAGAACTGACGCCCCTTAGACCGGTGATTTTGCGCCCTCGCTTTTCAGCAGAGTTTGCCTTTTACAAATGTAATGCTGCATGAGTATCAGTACATTTATAAAATCAGTCAACCACCCATTCCAGTGAATGGCTATCATGCGAATTTGATGCCCACATCACAATCGATCGATGTAAACCCACCTGACTTGATGCTTGCCATCACGCCAGATGATATGATGTATCCGTATCAACACTTAAGATGACATAACAAAGATAGGTGTGACTTTTGCCAGATAACGGGCACCGAATGATGTGGTACTAAAATCAGAAGTGTCCAGCACCCAGTGTTAATCACCGGCGGCGTCACAATCCATCAGGAAAAATCCATGCTCAACAAAATAGACCGCTTTGAAATGCTAAGGAAGCTTGATGAAAGCAAGCAAAATGCTGTTTATTTAGCGCGTGATTCGCATATGGGTCGTGAGGTGATGATTAAACTTCTCTTACAAAACGACCTGAGCTTAGACACCCTGCTACCGCAGGTACGTATTGTTGGCAAATTACAACATAAGCACATTGTTACTTTGTTAGATGCAGGTGAACATGATGGCGCTCCTTATCTAGTCTATGCATTTGTCAACGGCATCACTTTATCGCAGCAACTAAAATCATCACTACCATTCGCAGGGACTCAAGCAGTACAAATGATAGCGGACGTGCTTGAAGCAGTAAGCTATGCGCACGCCCAAGGTGTCATGCCTTTAGACTTGAACCCAGAAAATTTTATGCTTGCCGAAGATCAAACACCTATGCTGTTGGGCATCGGCATGGCTAATCTTGGAACAAAAAACCATCAGGCTCAGTTGGCTACTCCATACACAGCGCCCGAGCTAATCTCTGGTGACAAAGCCACCGCATCTGCAGACATTTTTTCACTAGGCGTAATGTTGAACGAAATGGTCACAGGGTTACCATTTATCGAAAAAGCAAAAAAACCAACAGCGCTCCCAACGACTGGTGTTACCCCTAAAAGCATACAGATTCATCTTGATGAAGCACTAGAAAGCATTATTCTTAAAGCAACGAGTAAGGCGCCAGAAGATAGATATGCTAACGCCAACACCATGCGACAAGCGCTGCAAGACTACCTAACACCAGTCCATGGTGAGCATAAGCCAGTGGATGCGCACAGCACGATGGATTTCTTGCTGCGTCGCATGCGAAGCAAAAGCGATTTTCCAGCATTGTCCCATACCATTAGCGAAATCAACCGATTGGCCGATGACGACTCAGCCAGTAACAACGCACTAGCACAGAGCATTTTGAATGACTTTGCGCTGACTAATAAATTATTAAAACTGGTGAACACAGTCACTTATGGTCAATTTGGCGGCCATATTAATACCATCTCTAAAGCCGTGGTGATTTTAGGTTTCGAAACGGTACGCAATGTGGCAATGTCATTGATATTACTTGATTTTTTGCAAAACAAAGCACAAGCATCTCAACTTAAAGACGACGTACTAGCGTCATTCTTTGCGGGTATTGTGGCAGCACAATTAGCGCCATCCAGCCATGTTAAAAATGCAGAAGAAGCCATTATTTGCTCGATGTTCCGCAACTTAGGCAAGCTACTCGCGAGCTTTTACTTTTTTGAAGAAAGCCAGCAAGTTTCGCGCTTAGTTGATCAGGGCGACAGCGAAGACAAAGCTTCGGTAAAAGTATTGGGCATGAGCTATAACGAGCTGGGAATCGGCGTTGCCAAAAGCTGGAACTTTCCACCACGATTAATCGCGGGCATGCGCAAATTAAGTGGTGATAGAGTCATCAAACCGAATGGTGAGCTAGAAAGTTTGTCCCTGACAGTTAACCTGGCTAATGAATTATGTACGATTGCCAGTAACGGTAATATTGCTGACAAATCCAAAGCGCTTAAGCAACTAGCAACTCGTTACGAAAATGCGCTTAGCGTTTCAGAGCAACAGCTACGTCAATCAATGGAAAGCGCTTTAGATGAGCTCGCAGCACGCGCTAGAATCGTCGGCATCAACACCTCGCAAAGTATGCTAATGACGCGAGTTAACGCTTGGATAGGCGCTAGAGCAGAGGTATCACACAAGTCTGCTGAAGAGACTGAACTGGCATCATTAGGCATCAGCCTTGAAAAGCCTGATGAAAAAAGTAGCGAAACGGCAAAACTTGATTCTGAGTCTATCCTCACCGAGGGTATTCAAGAGGTCACCAACACCCTGATTGAAGAACATCAACTTAACGATATTATGCAGATGGTGCTTGAAACCATGCACCGCGGCATGGGCTTTAACCGCACTCTGCTATTCGTAAGAGATATCAAAAACAATCAAATGGCAGCGCGCTTTGGGTTTGGTCATGACATTGATGTTGCACTTAAGAAGTTTAAGTTTAGTTTAGATTTTGCGCCAGATGTGTTCCACCTTGCTATTAGCAAAGGCGCGGACTTAATGTTGGAAGATATTACGGCAGACAACGTGACTGCTAAAATTCCACAGTGGTACAGACAGACCGTTTCATCACAAAGCTTTTTACTATTGCCGATTATGGTCAACAACAAAGCATTGGGCATGTTTTACGCAGATATGGAGCAACCTAATAGCATGCAGGTTTCAGCTAGGCAGCTTTCCCTGTTACGTACTTTGAGAAACCAATCTGTACTTGCCATCAAACAAAAAGGCTAAGTTTAAGCCTCATCACTTTACTGTAGTGGCATGCAAATCACCTAAACTAGCCTTAAAACTATGACTGATTGACCTGAGTCAATGTCGGTGCCTGCGTTTACCGCAATCATAAGCAATATTTCTAACCCCAATATTTCTTGGTCAAATCATGATGAACTTCGATATTGTCATTGTTGGCGCGGGTCCAGCTGGCCTATGTTTTGCACAAGCTGTTGCAGGATGCGGCTTACGGATTGCTATACTTGAGCGCCAGCCAGAATCTATGTTAGCCAACCCAGCTTTTGATGGGCGTGAAATTGCACTGACACACCATTCTGCACAACTAATGCAATCCCTTGGCTTGTGGGAGCGCATTGATCAGCATGCCATCTCACCATTACGCGATGCGAGAGTGCTCAATGGGCCATCGCTTTATGCCATGAATATCGAACACGGCGACAGCAAAAAAGCATCATTAGGCTATTTAGTCGCCAATCACCTTATCCGTCAATCTGCTTATGAAGCAGTAAAATCATCACCAGATATCACGCTTCTCACCGAGTCAGACATAACAGGCGTTAGCACAGATAATGAGGGCGCCTACATCAGCCTTGCTAGTGGAGAAAAAGTAAAATCACAACTTTTGGTCGCAGCAGACAGCCGATTTTCTGAAACAAGACGAGCGATGGGCATCCCCGCCAGCATGCATGACTTTGGCAAAACCATGATGGTCTGCGTCATGGAGCATACTATCCCGCATCATCATGTGGCTTGGGAATGGTTTGACTACGGCCAAACCTTAGCACTATTACCGATGAATGGTATGCGCTCCTCTGTTGTCATCACCCTTCCCGCTAACGATATTCAACGGCTAATGTCGTTAAGCGAACCAGCGTTTAATGAGGATATCGCCATGCGCTTTAAGCATCGACTAGGTGCAATGCAATTAGCATCCACCCGACATGCTTACCCACTGGTAACAGCCTATGCCAGCCAACTTGTTGCAAAGCGCTTTGCACTGGTTGGCGATGCTGCCGTGGGCATGCACCCAGTGACCGCACACGGATTTAATTTTGGGCTATCTGGGATTGACGTACTTGCCCAAGAAATCAAAACTGCAAAGTCACGGGGTAGCAATATCGCTGCCACGGCGCTGCTCGAACGTTACGAAAGAAAACATCGCATCAAAACACGTCCTCTGTTTATTGCTACACATGCTATTGCAAAACTGTATGGAAACGACTCGATGCCTGCACGCCTCATTAGATCAGCATCGCTACGCATCGGTAATCGTGTCTCTCCCTTTAAACGTGCGGTGGCACATATGCTAACCGAAGCGAGTTAATGTCCTGTCAAATGCATCTGTGATTTAACTAATAGATTGTAAAGTGAACCTGCATCAGGTTTAATTGACTATATATAAGTGCTCACAACACGACCAAGTCAATTAATTGCAAAGGAAACAGCATGGCGACAGCGTCTAAAACATTACGCGAAATTTCGGGCTTAGGACTATCGGCTACATCACTGGCATCTTCTGCCCTGGTGATGATTGATTGCCAAAATACCTATCGAAAAGGACTAATGCAATTAACGAATGTGGAACCAGCAATCATTGAAGCAAAAAAACTACTTACACGCGCAAGAGTGCTCAACATTCCAATCATTCACATTCAACATGATGCTGGCGTGGGTTCGCCTTATGACATAACCGCCGAAATAGGCGCAATCTGTGATGAAGTGGCCCCTATCAATGGTGAAACTGTTATCGTTAAAAACTACCCTAACGCGTTTATCCACACAACACTTGATCAACATTTAAAAACACTAGGCATCAACAACATTGTGTTAGCAGGGTTTATGACACACATGTGCATCAACTCAACCGCCCATGGTGGTTTTAATTTAGGCTATACAGTCACCGTGGTTGCAAGTGCCACCGCCACACGGCCACTAGAAGCCGCTAACGGAAAAGTATTGTCTGCTGAAGAGGTGCATGAAGCCGCCATTGCTTCAACGCGTGATTTATATGCGGCTATTGTAGATAATGTAGATGCACTCAGTTGATTCATCCAACGCTTAGCTAAATCCCCGCAGCTTACTAAGCACTTACTTGGTAAGCTGTGATTCCGCGCTTCACGATTAAACCAGCTTAGTGATATCCACAACCGATCCATAATGCTTCATGAGCGCATCAAACTGCTCAATAGGTAATGGCTTACTAAATAAATACCCTTGATATGCCATACAGTCATGCTGCTTCAAGAAGGCCAATTGCGCTTCGGTTTCAACACCTTCAGCAATCACGTTTAAGCTAAAGTTCTGTGCCATATCAATAATGGTTTTTACCATCACTGCATCACTTTTATCGGTGGTGATATCTCGCACAAAACTTTGATCAATCTTGATTTGATCCAGTGGCAAACGTTTTAAATAAGAGAGTGAAGAAAACCCAGTGCCAAAATCATCTAAAGACAACGTAACCCCTACTTCTTGTCTTAATAGATTCTTTTTTGCAATCACATCAGCAATATCATCTAGCGCGACACTTTCAGTCAGCTCTAACTTAAGTCGTGACGGATCAATCCTATGTTTACGAATAGCCGATACGACCTGCTCAACAAAGTTTGCTTGCTTAAACTGCTGCGCGCTAATATTAACAGCTAACACCAAATTGCCCATTTTCTCATGCAAACTCCACACAGCAATCTGCCGGCAGGCCTCGTCTAGCACCCAATCACCAATATTTAGAATCAATCCACTTTCTTCTGCCACTGGAATAAAATGTGCTGGTGAAACCATGCCTCTTTGCGGGTGTATCCAACGAATCAAGGCCTCTGCACCTATTGGCTGATTTTCGTGGTCAACTTGTAGTTGGTAGTGCAACTCAAATTGTTCGGTTTCTAATGCATGATGTAAATCAGACTCTAGCAAAGCACGCACTTCAACTAACTGTTGCATTTGCGGGTCAAAAAAGCGAACTCTATTTCGACCACCGTCTTTTGCCTGATACATTGCCATATCGGCACGTTTGATTAATTCCTCTACACTTTTATCCTGTCCGCAAAAAACAGACACACCAATACTTGATGAGCTATGTATATTCGACTGGTTGATTTGATAAGGCTCTGCAAGTGCTGCACGTATGGTTTCAGCAATTTTTGCCGCCATACGGGAAGCGTCTTCTAAATTTGCACCTAATCTTTCTACCAGTACAACAAACTCATCACCACCCTGACGGGCAACGGTGTCCACCTCCCGCACACAGGCGTTGATTCTTTTTGCCACCTCAATCAGCAACAAATCACCGTCACTATGGCCTTGCGTATCGTTAATGACTTTAAACTTATCTAAATCAAGAAACAACAAAGCCCCATATTGCATGCTACGCGCAGAGGCTGCCAAAGCAATGTGCAGCCTGTCCAGTAAGTGTCTTCTATTAAATAAGCCAGTTAATGCATCTTTATAAGCTAGGTTCTGAATTTCCTCCTCTGCCCGTTTGCGGTCACTAATATCACGACCCACCGATTGAATTTCTGTCAGCTGTCCATGCTCGTCAAAAATCCCTCGATTACTAAACTGCATCCAGTGAACCTGACCACTTGCAGACAACACTCTATTTTCAATCATCACCACAGGGTTAGCCTGAGACATCGTGGATAATTCAGCAATCACACGCTGCACATCTTCAGGGTAAACAACGGGTGTCCATGTGGAGCCAATCATCTCCTCTTCGGTTTTACCAAAAAACCGACAATAAACATCATTCACAAAAATATAGGTGCCATCAGCACGCAATCTCGAGATGACTTCCGTTTGATCTTGCACCACGGAACGAAAGCGCTCTTCACTTTGCCTCAGCACGGCTTCTGCCTCTTTAATGGCGCTGATATCAGTCACTAGAACAAAGAATCCATGCACCTCGCCATCTCTAATATCTGGAATGTAATGCGCTAATGAGTGACGCGAGCGGCTACTATCTGCATTAGGGATAATCCGCTCAAACTCCTGAAACTCGCCCCTTAAGGCACCTTCAATATAGGGCAGATTTAAGCGATATAGATCTTCACCCAGTAGCTCCCAAATATATTTACCAACAATCTGACTAATATCTACACCAAACCATAGTTCATAAGCCTTATTTACAAAGCGATTCTTCAGGTCTTTGTCCCAATACCCTACCATCGAAGGTAAATAATCGAGTACAGTTTGAATCACTGAACTTGATAACATTGAGTCAGCGATCTGATCAGAGGCTTTAGAAAGTTTTGATAATTCTTCAGGCAAAATAAGATTGTCGGTAACACTAGCTTTTACATCTTCTGAATTAGCGAATACTGGCGGAATTGATGGAGATTTCATAAGCGAATAGTGCCATAACTTATTAAGGTTAAAAAGTTATTAGTTAACAATATCAATCATATGAGAATAAAAATTTTTGTTTATCATCGGGCTTGTTTCAAACAGTTCCATCTACTCACTAAAGTGTAAGTTAGCCGCGAAAAGCGTTTAATTGCTCAATCAATAAGCCGACAAAAACTAAAAAGGAGCCTGAGCTCCTTAAAAAATAAAACGCCTAAACTTTAGCGCTCAGACTAAATAACAAATCTGCTTTATTAGAAGCTAGCGAGATACTTATTTCTTTGGTGCAGGTTTACTAGGAATGAGAGTAGAGCCCGACACAACAACTACTTTTTTGTCCTGTTTAGGCTTTTTCGTCTCTTTGTTTTTATGTAATTGCCCTTTTGCCATGATGTTTCTCCTAAAGTTTTCAACATCAAACTGATTAATCAATCATTAAACACTACGTGCCTAAAAATCACTCAGATATGTTTGATTCATATGGTGAGTTGGACTGGTATCCTCACCAATGGTTTCATCATAGGCTGATGCGAAAATATAGGGTGATTATTTTTAACTAAGGCTATACAAGGCTATGTGAAGTAGCGCCTGCAAACTTAAATAAAACACTAGCTAGAACAAGCAGTAAAGATGAGATTGGTCTGTGAGCCAATCATTGAAACCAATTAAATTGGTCGGCGTGGAGAGATTCGAACTCCCGACATCCTGCTCCCAAAGCAGGCGCGCTACCAGGCTACGCTACACGCCGAAGGCCGGCACTATACTGCTAACAAGCATACCCGTCAACTATTAACGCTTAGTTAACTACTACCACCTGATTTAATTGTATTGTTTTACACTAACAAGTGCCCAAGCTTGTATTGGCAGTGATTAAGCCGGCCGTTAGCTCTTGTCAGCTCGCCACTGTGCATTCAACAAGCGATCTTGGCGCTCATCTCCTAAGCGCCGAATAAAAGTACAAGCCTGGCGATGAATAGTCACGCCCCGATCGCATGTCACATAACCGACGATGGCATCTGGAAAAACTGGCTTGCAGCATTTAGCCATATTGGTCTGTAAGTTACCGATACCCTCTATCGTCACTTCTGTTGTGCTTAAATTTGTGGGTACTCTTTTAACCGCTACATGACTGACCTTCTCGGCATTTGGGTGCAACAACTCTTGAATAGCCGTGGCCATTTGATATTCGCTTACATCTCCTCGGCCAATCGCATTTAAACAATCTTCAAGTTTATTAAAATGTAGCTTTTGGGCGATTTTTTCCTGATTCAACGAACCAGCACCCGCACGATGAATCTCCTTATCTAACCTTGCACGTCCGTGCGTGATATTTTCTTCTGCGTGCTGATGTTTAAACCAGTGTCTTACTTTCGCTCGTCCGCTTGCACTCTTTAAGTAGCCAAGTGTCGGGCTTAACCAATCGCGGCTAGGCGCACCATGCTTAGTAGTCAGAATTTCTACCCGCTCCGCATTCTGTAATTTGTAATTAAGCGGTACGATATGACCATCCACTTTAGCCCCGCGCGTACGGTGCCCTAAATCTGTATGTAAGGCATAGGCAAAATCAATAGGCGTCGCGTCTTTAGGTAAATCAACCACTCGCCCTTGTGGGGTAAATACATAGACATTGTCCTGAAACAATTCAGTCTTAAACTGCTCAAGTATGTCACCACTGTCTTTGGGCGCCTCTTTCCACGCCAATATTTGGCGTAACCATGCGATTTTCTCATCGAGTACGATGTCAGACTTGCCACCTTCTTTGTAGCGCCAATGGGCAGCGACACCAAGCTCAGAATATTCATGCATTTCAAAGGTTCGAATCTGCACCTCTAACGCCAAGCCTTCTGGCCCATTCACTGCAGTATGTAACGAGCGATAATTATTGCTTTTGGGGCGTGCAATGTAATCATCAAACTCACCTGGAATAGCCTGCCATAGCGTTTGCACCAAACTGAGTGCGGTGTAGCAGTCTTTCACGTCATCCACCAAAATACGCACAGCACGCACATCGAACAACTGCTCAAAATCAAGATTTTTGCGCCGCATTTTGTTGATAATGCTGTAGATATGTTTTGGGCGACCCGATACTTCAGCTTTGATACCAGCCTGCGCTAATTTTTGCTTAAGCGTATCCTCAACGTGCTTAATATATTGTTCACGGTCAACACGACGTGAATCCAGTAGCTTGGCAACTTCTTTGTAGAGTTGCGGCTCTAAATAACGCAGTGACAGGTCTTCCATCTCCCACTTAAGCTGCCATACTCCTAAACGATTTGCCAGTGGGGAAAAAACACCTTGGATACCCCGTGCAATCTGCTTTTGTTGTGTTTCACTAGCACCCGCTAAGTAGCGAAGCGTTTGCGTGCGTTCGGCTAGCTTAATCAACACCACACGAATATCTTGCACCATTGCCAACAGCATCTTGCGTAAGCTTTCAATCTGCTTGCTGTAGTCGCCATTTTCTTTATCCTGCGCTTGCAGATCTTCAAACTCACTGAACTCCTGCACTTGCTCTATGCGCAAAATACCTTCCACCAAACTGACGATATTGCTACCAAACCTTGCTTTTAAAGTTTCCTGCCAATTGTCGATATGCGCAGGTGCCGCATATAAAATGGTCGCGATAATGGTCTCCGCATCCATATTTAAACTAATCAGTATGGCGGCTGTGCCTGTTGCATGTTGCAACAAGGGCACGCCTGTTAATTCAGTATGTGATGCGTAGGCCAAAGTCGCAAGCTCACAAGCTTGGCGAACTAACTCAACCTCACTAGGAGATAAATGCTTCGATAATGAATCTATCCATACTTGCGTATCATGATCAGATAAAGCTGGAATTTGTAATGAGCTGGAGCCATGAATCATTGTTATTTAATCTTCTATTCTAAAACCAACCTTAATAGTTACTTGATAATGCGCAATCTGACCATTCACAATATGGCCTCTAGTTTCCACAACTTCAAACCAATCCATATGTTTAACAGTTAACGCTGCTTTGGCAATTGCATTACGAATAGCGTCATCTGAGCCAACTGTAGAGCTACCAACAAGTTCAATCAGTTTATAGGTATGTGCAGACATGTCATTCTCCTTGATTAAAAAATCTTAAATAAACCCTGATAATTATCATCATCTGCTTTTTAATGGAATATTACCAATTTAATTTGGTGCCATTTAATTGGCTTTCAAGATGGTTAATCAATATGCGATCGTTTAACTTGTAGCATCAACGCTAGATTAACATCCATCATTCTGTGAAAAGCTGCCTGTGGTAAGATTCCGTCACATTCAACTTGCTTAACCAACTCAATATCACCATGACAAATACAGAACAACTAACAGACGGCCTAAAAAGCATCACAGGCCTGACAGATCAAGAGTACGAGGCACTTAGCGCCGCGCTTGCAAAAATGAGAGCACCTAAAGTGGAGGCTGGAGATAGCGGTGTTCATTCAAAAATGCTATCCGCAGTACGCCACCAATTACAACAACGCTTAAATAACGGCAGCCATTTAAGTGACGATGAAAAAACAAAACTTATGCATGATATTGCAGAGCTTGATCGTAAAATGTACGCACTCTAACGCTTACAAGCTCACTTATCCCTTAAATCATCATGACTCATTCAAGCACAACCATTGGAGTATAAAATGAAGCAATTTTTCATCACACTAAGCCTGACGTTGATCAGCTTTAACGTAGTGGCTGGATGGACTGAATTTGGTGGATCAAGCAGTGATGGCAATGTTAAGACGTATTTTGAACAAGTGACGTCTCGTAACAAAGACCATGTGATCAGAGTGTGGCAAATAAAAGACTACGCAAAACCTCAAGTAATCAACAATATGTCTTCTCTATCAGTGAAATCTCTGCTTGAAGTCAATTGTAAAACCAAAATGATCAGAACCTTGGCTTACACGCACTACAACCAAAATTTGGGTCGCGGCGAGCCTGTACTTAAGAACAGCAACCCTGGCGAGTGGGGCAATATTGCGCCAGACATTACCAATGAAGCGATGCGCAAGCGGTATTGTGGTCAATAATGCAGCCAGTGATGAAGTGCTAATTATTAAGCCTAATGAATTAGGCGCGATTTCTGAATGGCTAAACTTGGCTACTTTTAACTGCCGCTAACTTAAACGCCACACTCATCTTTTGCTAGCAACAGCAGTATCTTCAATCGTTTAGACACGTCACCTTCTGATAATCAAGTTACCTCAGTTCGGTTAACCACATATCAAGATAAATAATTAATCTCTTTTGTGTGAATATGTGTATATTCAATCATGTGTATATCTCCATTGTGATTCTACAATGCTGAAAACTAATGGCAGTAGTTTTCCCCCTTAACGCTACACTGTTATTTTTCTTCGTATGATCAAAGTACAGCTTGCTGGAGATACCGATGTTGTTACAAAAAGTTTGGTATTTCAAGTTTCAGCAACTACTAGCAATGCTTAGCATTACATTGCTAGGCGGGTGCAGTGCAATCCCCACCATGGTGCCCGATATGGCAATGCATCCTGCCAAAGCGGTGCAACTGGACGGCGCACACGGCCCACTCTCCCCTAAACAGACTAAACAGATTCTCGCCAAACTAGAAAAGAATGGTGCAGACACCAATATATTTGATAAACACTTAGCCTTGGAAGCTGAGATTGTCGGCAGCCCATTAGTCGTTGGTAACCAGGTACAGCTACTGGTGGATGGCCCAAGCACCTATAACGCCATGTTTGCAGCAATTGAATCTGCAAAAGATCATATCAATATGGAAACTTTTATTATTGAAAATGATGAAATCGGGCAACACTTTATTGACATACTAGTCAGCAAGCAACGGAGTGGCGTTCAAGTCAATCTGATTTACGACAGTGTAGGCTCCATGAATACACCCAAAGAGTTTTTTGTTCCGTTGATAGAAAGCGGTGGCAACGTGCTGGAGTTTAATCCGATCAACCCGCTTAATTCGCGCAAAAGTTGGGAAGTCAGCCTGCGCGATCACCGTAAATTACTAATCGTAGATGGTGGAACCGCGTTTGTGGGTGGTATCAATATTAGCAGCGTTTATTCCAGTGGTTCGCGTGGCAGTGGCTCATTCAGAAAATCCAAATCAGGCGAAGGAAAAGTGCCTTGGCGTGACACTCACTTACGCATGTCAGGCCCAGTGGTGAGCGAATTCCAGAAACTGTTTATCGCCACATGGAATCAGCAAAAAGGCGAGCCACTAACCGTTAAAAAGTATTTCCCTGAAACAGGCAGTCAAGGTAACGAGGTGGTACGAGCGATCGGAAGCTCTCCCGATGAACCCTATAGTCAGATTTATTCCACCCTGCTATCTGCCATCAACAGTGCAGAAACTCAGGTCTTTTTAACTAACGCTTACTTTGTGCCTGATCCGCAACTGCTAGCATCCTTGAAAGATGCTGTTGAACGTGGTGTAGATGTAAGACTACTATTACCTGCAAAAACAGATTCAGCGTTGGTATTTTATGCCTCACGTTCTTACTATGACGAGCTACTGAGTGCAAAAGTCAAAATATATGAACGACAAGACGCGCTATTACACGCAAAAACCGCGCTGATCGATGGTGTATGGTCAACGGTAGGCTCAACTAATCTAGATTGGCGTAGTTTCGTCCACAATCAGGAAATTAACGCCGTCATACTGGGCCAAAGCTTCGGCACACAAATGCAGGTGTTGTTTGAAAAAGACCTGCAATCTTCAAAAGAAATCACGCTGGAAACATGGAGAAAGCGCTCAATCAGCACACGCATTAAAGAAAGAGCTGCACGCTTATGGGCACGCTGGCTTTAAGCTAATAGCGGTTATTGGGTTTTCAATCTACAAGACATTAGACAAACCATCAAAAAGGAGCCCAAGCTCCTTTTTTTATTGAATCGCACTTATTTTCACTGCAGTGCTAACAAGTTTAACCATCATCTGTCATTTAGGTTTACCCAAACGATTGGGCTTGATTTTTCATTGCTAGCTTTGTACTGATCATCGAGCGTAATAGCATACTACACCACCTCTCCAGCCGACCATTTGAGTCATGTTATACTCATTTTAAACTTCAAAAGGCATTTTTTAACCACTCACTATGATTCAATACAACCCAAAAGACTGGATTATCTTTATCTTCCGTTTTCACGAGTCGGATACCTTTCGACGGCTCATCCCCATGATGATATTCATTGGGCTGTACGCTGGCGGTATTGCCTACTTAGAGTTAGAGTTTTGGCAACTCTCCGATAAAAGTCATGTGAAAAATATTCCGTTAATGCACACCACAGTCGGGTTTGTCTTGTCATTATTACTCGCTTACAGAACCAATACCGCCTACGAGCGGTGGTGGGAAGGCAGAAAAACATGGGGCGCCTTGGTCAACAACAGCCGCAATCTGGCGCTTAAACTTTCCGCTTATTTATCCGAAGAAAGTGACCGCAACTTCTTTAGAAAAGCCATCCCGACCTATGCATCGGTGCTATCTAAACATTTATCTAATGAAGAAGTCAGCCAAATGCTGTTTGAAGGCCTAGATTTAAAAATCAATCAGCACAATCACGCCCCCAACCAAGTGGCTAAAATTCTGTTTCAAAAAGCCAATGAGCTATACACATCAGGCAAGATCACAGGCGACCAGTTCTATATCATCAACGACGAACTACAATCATTTACTGGTATTTGCGGCATTTGCGAACGGATTAAAAACACCCCAATCCCCTACTCTTACAGTGCATTTATTAAGAAATTTATCTTCTTTTATGTCATGACACTGCCATTTGGCTACGTGTTCAGCTTGGGCTATTACGTGATACCCGTGGTCGTGTTTATTTTCTACGTGCTAGCCAGCTTAGAACTGATCGCCGAAGAGATTGAAGACCCGTTTGGCAATGATGATAACGACTTACCTACCAAGAAGATTGCGGCAAATATTAAAAAGCATGTGGAAGAGTTACTGTAACGACCGACTGTTAACACGTGGGCATATTATGCCCACGCCACAAGGAATACGCGGGAATGCGAGGTTGGGGTGAGCATAATCCTAGAAATCTAGGTACGAATATACCCAATAATAAATGGTAGTAACACGGCACTCAATACACCATTTAAGCCCATTGCCATACTCGCATATGTGCCAGCTTCATCATTAATGCTAAACGCACGGGTGATGCCTAAACCATGTGCACCCACACCAATGGCAGTGCCGCGCATCCACCAATGTTGGATATTGAGCGCATTGAAAATATACGGCGCTAAAATAGAACCCAACATGCCTGTAATCACCGTAAACACCGCGGTGAGGGTGGGTGATACATGAATGCGCTCGGCAATGCCCATGGCAATAGGTGCGGTGACAGATTTTGCATACATGCTGCCGACAATCGTACTACCAGCCCCCATGCTTTTCGCGATCATGACCCCTACAAAAATCGACACTGCACTGCCAATGGTTAATGCGAGTGTAATGGGGAATAGCTTACCTTTTAAATCATTAAAGCCACGATAAATGGGCACAGCTAACGCCACCGTTGCTGTCCCCAATAAAAAATGCACAAACTGCGCGCCTTCAAAGTATTTTTGGTAAGGCATGTCCATGAATGAAATAATGCAAGTGACCAATAACACCGAAATAGCGACAGGGCTAAATACAGGGTGACGATTCACTTTAACGTAAATCATATAACCTAGTTGGTAAGTCGCTAAGGTGAGCACCAGCGCAAATAAAGGGTCACCCGAAAGATACACCCAAATTTCAGAGATCGGTAAGCGGTCATTCGTCATGGGTTGCTTTCCAGAAAAACTTAAGCACCAATGCGGTGACAGCAATCGTCAGCACCACGCTCACTAACAACGCCAGAGTGACCGCTAATCCATGCGTTTTCAGGTCGGGTAAAAACAACACAACACCCACAGAGGCAGGGACAAAGAGTAAACCCAAGTGTTGACGGAAAGTATCAGCCACCATCCCCAACGGTTGGTTAACCTCGCCTTTAATCACCAAAAAGCCGAGTAATAACAGCAAACCAATCACCGGGCCCGGAATATCAGGAATAAAGAATTTGGAGATTAACTCACCCATCCCTTGCCAGATTAAGATTTGTACTAGGCCGTCTATCATTTGGGAGATTTTCTTAAAAAGAATTACATGTCGATTGTAATGGCTTACTGCTTTTTTTCAATGTCTTATATTTGGATTAGTTAACTTAAGAGATTAATTAATTACGCGTGGGCATATGATGCCCACCCTACTTGGCTAGTTATTTTTTAATCATCGCAAGTAACCTCACCTACGACAACGGGAAACACATGTTGCGTTGCACCTGAGGATTGGGGGGTGAAATAAAAATTCGTGTGCTGGGTGGTTGTCCTTGTTAGCGTATGCTTGTATCTTTTACCAGCGCAAAGTTCACCTGCACGTTTGTAAAAATACTGTTCAGCTACCTCATAAGACGTGAAACCGTTGCCTTCAACCTCGATTACATAACGTCCAGGCTCTAGCTCCTTGTCATCAAAGCCTCCCTTGTAACCTTGAGTCCCTTTCTTTGCATAAGGAACTGCACAACCATTCAATGTAAGAATAGCTGCTGCGAATACTGCCAACGTCTTTACCTTGTTCATAAAATTCCTATTGTTGTTTTTTAGTTGTAAATGGACAATTCACTCATACGTACGTTAATACCTAAAGTGATATCACATCATAACGTAAGTAGGTATTCGCAGATGATGAGGTGATTAGAATGATTCAAGACCGACCCCATTTTTTCCTTATTTGTGCTGATCCCTGCTCGGTCTTTCAACCCCTTTGCCGCGCCGAGCAGCGCAAGCTTGATGGGAGCTTTCGGCAAGCGACTGTCTGAGCGAAGCAAGTTTTAGCTTGCCGCCCATGAAGCTGAGCAGCACAGGAATCAAGCGGTAGGGGTGCTCTTTTATTTGGTTACTTTCTTTTGAGCAAGCAAAAGTAAAGTAACTCGCCTAGAGGCGAAAAGGAATGTTACATACGGTGTACTGCAAGCGAGTAAGCCCTACGCTGGCTAGCCGCGGTATGGGACATTCGATTTAATCACTTTGACTCCTTCATATCCTTTGCTAATTAAATACTCTTCAATGCTTCTAGCGGTCATTTCTTGGTTTACTGTAGGCCCAACTCTAACCTCAGAAATTGGTAATTTATCTGTACCCAGATGCTCTTCAAAGGATTTATCGTATATATCCTTCGATGTTATATACGGAATGATACGATCCTTACCAACTCTATGTTTTATTCCCCTAAAATGATTTAAGTGACTACTAGACACTGCCATTCTAATTTCTTGTTCAGATGCATATTCAGGATGTTTAAAGTTGATAAATTCTATCGCCAAGTGCTTGGCTAACTGGCTTCCCCAGTCCTCAATATCTATCGGATTACCATATTCAACATCTACGTGAAACTCTTTGTTGTACCGCCTAATTGTTCTAAGCAACAGCTTTATCTTGTCGTTATCATCGTATAAAACTTTAGTAACGGAAATGATAGGCATTACAAAGAAATAATTTAGGGATTTTCTTGTATTATCAAATGTAATTGATATACCCTGGCCATTGCCTCCATATGACCGCCACTGATCTAGACTGTCTGTTTTTTTTGAGAATGAACAAACAAAGTATGGCTGCTCACTATAGCTTTCTAATTGCAATATCGTTTCTATAAGCACTTCTATGAATTTGCTGTATCTATGTTTGTCTGCTAGCATTTTTAGCAAGCGAGTCGTAAGCTTTCTTCCGTTTTCAAATTCCTCAGTGTCATTCAAAAACCTATGATCGGAGAGCCAGAATCCACCAGACTCTACGATTCCATATAAACCACTAAGATCCGTATAGTGGGTAATTGTTTCACCAGAATAGAAAAACAGATCCATGTCAAAATGTTTTGTAGACCCTCGTGTAGCTCTTAAAAAACCAAAGGTACATTCCTTTGGAGAACTTATATCCATACCTTGATATTCCTAGAATGTTAACAAAAATGTTGGCTGCTTCATAAGATGCTAGTTAACTATAAGTTAAATCATATAGTTGCCAACATACGCAACACCATAAGCCGCAATCCAAACACCCCCATAAGCTGCAAGTTTCTTCTGAAATTTACGCATAACCTGCTAGTGGTAAATTGCGGACGCAATTTAACTTCACAAACATATTCCCAAGGCTACTCAAAATATCGAATATTTACACTTAAGAAATATGGAAAATATGCAATTGCACAAGGACCATAAGATGTTTATTTCTTCATTAATTACATGTCGGTTGTAACTTCAACCTACTCTTAAAATTATCAGGAATAAACAAATGAACAAAGTCAACAATCAAAACAAATCATTCAATAAGACTAAAGAACAAAAAATTATATTTTGGGCAGCATGGGTGTTATGCATCTATGCATTAACTGTAGTAGCTGGAAGTTTCATTGTTAGCAAAATTATGAATTGCTCTTAAATGATTATGCTTAGACCCCAAAAAAAGAAAATCAAAATTAGAATAGACAAAACCATCTTCATGGTGGAGTCTTCAATAAAGTGGTATACGTAGCTAAGTAGGACACAAATAGCCCATAAATAGAGATGTGGGCCGAATATTAAATTTATGTAATCCATATTGTTTATCTATTTTTCTTTCTAAGTTAAGTCTTACGGCCTCCAATGGAGGTCGTATTTTAAAAAGGTTGAAGCATATTTCTGCCATCAAAAATGTATCACTTCATCAACAGCAGGTCATATACCTAATTTGTAGAGTTGTGAGTCACTTTCGTAACCAAGTGCCTTGACGAGTAATATAATCAAACGAAAATACATGCTCTACTGGCCCATCATCACAACGGCCTATAATTCTGCCAAAAAACTCCAACCCACCAGATTTTGCAATTACTTTAGCGCCACAAATAGGACAAGTTGCAGAATATGAAACTGCCTTAATTGATTTTTCTGTGAATCGAGGAGGTTTTCTAAACTCTAATAGCCTTTCACCATCTTCAGATTGCATCCACCATGGAGCAATTAGTATGCCCTTGGTTTTTAGATTCAACATTGGATTAACAGTAATGGCTATCGTAAAAAACATTAATGAATTGGTTAATAATGGACCCATCAGATTTTTTGTTGATGAATCATAAAATATAACATTGACCAAAAAGGTCAAAGCAAGAATAAGCATCATCAGTATTGGAATTAATAAAACTGTAATGTAGGCAAACTTTCTCCAGCCTTTTAACAATAATCCTTCAGCAAAGATTCTAGCTAGAAAACCAGGATCTTTAATATCCTCACAAATATATCTTATCCCTAATGGTATGTTTTGCTGTTTGGGTTCCTGAATAACTTGATAGTGAGTTGCTTGTGGGGTAGCTAGTTTGCACCACTCGACAAAGTACTTCGTAGATCGACCTGTACCACCGCCTTCTACTCTTTTGAATTGCGGAAAATAGTCACACCCTGCATCTAATAAAGTTTGGCGAATACCCTCTGACTTGGATTTCCACAGGGTTTCCAATTTATTCCAAGTCCGCCGAACATCATCCGACATTCTCTCTTTGTCTTTTGGCGAAGACCATTGCCTTTCACGTAAATTACTTACTGCCTCAACTAAATCCCAGGCTGAAAGTCCGTTCTTGGCTAAATCCGGTTTATCTTTTGAAAGCTGAAGTAACGCACGTAATAAAACGCAATCCAACCGGTCTTTTACAGACCAAGAAGTCATGCTTTTCTCTATCAACCCCAACTCTCTGAAAAGTAAAAACTCCGTTCTAACCCCGTTTGTCCGGTGTTCATTCGAGTTGGATGGTGAAAAATGAGCGACGTTGTTATCTGTCATTTAATGGAGGATTGAAAATGAAAAACACTAGTTTGCTTCAATTATTTGCTATCGACAAGCAAAACCAAATTAGGTCTGTAGATGAAGTCACTAGAGGATTGTCTTGTGAGTGTACTTGCCCAAGTTGTGGAGAGGTAGTACTTGCTAGGCAAGGAGAAGTTAGAGAGTGGCACTTTGCACATGCATCTACAGTAGAGTGTAGTACTGGAGCTGAAACAGCACTGCATTTAGCAGCAAAGCAAGTGATCTTAAAACACAAGGGAATCACTATACCTGGTAGAACTGTGAAGGAGTCTTTACGTCTAGCAGATGGTAGATCTGGATACGGGGAAGTAACTAGGCCAGAAATGTGGCTAGATTTTAAAAATGTTGAAGCTGAGATGTCTTTTAGAAATATTAGACCAGATATAGTAGCCTCATTAAGTAACAGCTATTTCTTTATTGAGATAGCCGTGACACATTTTGTAGATGAAAACAAAAAAGAACTATTTTATGAGCTGAACTTACCCACTTTAGAGATTGATTTATCAAGCATCAAAGAGGCTAGATGGACGTGGGAGTTATTGGAGGAAACAGTCTTAAATAGTATAGATCATAAAAAATGGATCAACATACTGAACCACGCTCAGCTACAAGATGAAGCTAAACAAATCGCATTAGCGAATGCTTTAAATATGAAGATACCAGAAAGTATTAAAAATACTACAATCGCTTCAGTGCGTAACCGGTTTCTAATTAATGGGCGCATCTTAGATGTGATCGTTAAACCAAATACTTTGGCCATATGGTCACCATATGATCCACATCTAAACGAAGCGATTAAACCCTTAGTCAGAAAAGCCGGGGGACGTTGGTATCCTAAATATAAAAGTTGGTTTGCTCCTTTAAAAACAAAATCATATTTACTTAGTGAGTTTGAGAAGCTGTCTGGTTCGCCTCCTAGAGCAATGTTGTATGCCTAAAATCTGCCGTTGAAATTGACTTGAGTTAATTATGGGCTCTTAAACTACTCAATATTTCACTCAGTATATATGTCGGCAATGAATAGTTATAAATGATGTTTAACTTATCAAGCGCTCTAGCGTATAGTTTACAAGTACATTGGATGCACGCATTCAGTTTAGTTCTAAGAACATACACTCACTAAATAACAGGAAAAAATTTTGAATTTCAATGTATTTGTAAGCTACTCTACTCATGACCTTTTGCATGTAGAAAAACTGCAGCAACAATTAATCAACAACCCTGTGAGTTTATTTGTAGCTGAACATTCGGTGGCACCAAGTCAAGATCTGGCGCAATCGATTAATACAGCTATTGAACAATGCGATTTGTTTGTGCTTATTTGGAGTAAAAATGCTGAAGCATCCTCATGGGTTCCTCAGGAAATAGGCAAAGCTACGGCATTTAAGAAAATAATTCTTCCACTTGTTCTTGATGAGGGGCTTTCCTTACCAGGCTTTATCCAGAATCTCAAGTATCTTCCAGTACATCGCGACCCAGCGGCTGCATTAGAAGAAGCAAGAAAGATTATCGTAAACACATATGAGGAGAAGAAAGCAAAGCTCGCAAGTGCAGCTGCTAAGGCCGAAAAAGAACAGCTCGCTTTAATGGGAATTGGGGCTTTTTTGTTATGGGCATTCAGTAAATAATACTGAAACTAATCACTCAAACTCTAGGCAAGTATTCAATATCTGAGATTTAATTTTTTAGCCACCTTAAGAGGCCGAAACACTATTGTATGAATGACCTTATTTCTACTAATTTTGGAAACATAAATTTATATTTCTATGGCTGGTTCTTAAATTAAGTTGTACTTAGTAGAATTATTTTAACGAATCATAAAATAGATCTAAGTTAATGATGGAAGCATAAACTAATCAAGATTTAAAGCTGTTCTATTAATTTCAATGGTCACTTCGTTTTGTTTAGATCCAAATAATTGAACTGTTTATTATGAGTTGTCTTATAGTTGATTTCTAAGGAGATTGCAGATGACAGAAAAGTCAGAGATAGAACTTCGTATTGATGAATTGCAGATACTTGCTATTGAAACGTTTGGTACTAAAACTATGGCTAATGCATGGCTCCATAAAGAAAATTTTGCCTTAGGTGCGACCCCAATATCAATGGCCGAGTCTGAATCTAGGCTGGAGGAAGTTAAGAAAGTTTTGAGCGCGATAAGTTATGGTGGGGTGGTTTAGCTACTAAAGGTGACAAAGCCAGAAAATTTTCACGCTTAAAGTGATTTGTAAAGTACTGTTAACGTCGCCTAAGGGGGACAAAGCTGTCATTAAGATAATCTATTTATTTAATAAAAGTAACTTTAAAAGATAAACCATGACTTAGGTTAGACAACTTAATTATTGCCCCATGCTGTAAGGCAATTTCTCTAACAATTGAAAGCCCCAAACCTGACCCGCAAGTGTCTTTGTTTTCCCCTCTGTAAAACCTTTCAAACACTCGTTCAAAATCACCTATTGCAATACCGGGTCCAGTGTCATTAACTTCTAAAATAGCGTGTTCAGAGTCGTTATACAAAGAAATATTCACACTCCCGTAATTAGGTGTGTAGCGAATTGCATTATCTAGAATATTGTTAATTAGTACTTTAATTTCGTGTTGAACTCCATCTATTAT